>ERZ795043.25-NODE-25-length-248398-cov-31.986970_pt1 | contig 248398 bp, 232 predicted proteins | sample MGYA00375127_ERZ795043 | MGnify/ENA primary metagenome ERZ795043 (study PRJEB30172, sample SAMN05518447) | compost metagenome | isolation source: Feedstock adapted compost from Newby Island compost facility, Milpitas, CA | place: USA:Newby Island compost...
AGCTGGAGGCGCGCTACCACCTGGTCCTCCCGGAGGGCGGCACCAGGGTCGTCGGCCGCAGCGCGCCCTTCACCGCCCGCGCCGTGGCCACCAGCCTGCAGGCGCCGGACGAGGTGGCAGGCGGGACCGCGTTCGACGTGGCCTGGGAGGGACCCGACAACCCCGGCGACATCGTCACCGTGGCGCCCGTCGGCGCCGACCAGGCCGTGATGCTCTCGTACACGTTCACGAGCTTCGGCAACCCGGCGCGGCTGACGGCCCCGGTGGACCCCGGCGTCTACGAGGTCCGCTACCTGAGCGGCGCGGAGAGGCGCGCCCTGGCGAGCGCGCTCGTCACCGTCACGCCGCCGGAGGTGACGCTCGACGCGCCGGCCGAGGTCGCGGCCGGCGCGGCCTTCGCGGTGGCCTGGACGGGCCCGAACGGGCGCGGCGACTACGTGACGGTCGTGAGGGCGGGCGCGGCCGAGCACGAGTACATGAGCCTCGCGTTCACGAGCTGGGGCCAGGAGCTCGAGCTGACGGCGCCCGACCAGCCCGGCGCCTACGAGGTCAGGTACTTCAGCGGCGCCGCGAGGAGGGTGCTGGCCAGCGTGCCGCTGACGGTGAGGTGAGCGGGCCGGCGCCCGGCCGCACGGCCGCCGAGGCCCCGCGGCGCCCACGCCGCGCGGCGCGAGACGATGGTGCACCAGGAAGGATTCGAACCCTCGACCTACCGCTTAGAAGGCGGCTGCTCTATCCACTGAGCTACTGGTGCACGCGGGGCGCTGGGCGCCGGCCACGCGCGAGGTTGGCTGGAGCGGGAGACGGGACTCGAACCCGCGACATTCAGCTTGGAAGGCTGACGCTCTACCGACTGAGCTACTCCCGCGCGCCGCGGCCCTCGTGTGGTCGGGGAGGCGAGATTCGAACTCACGACCCCCTGCGCCCAAGGCAGGTGCGCTACCAGGCTGCGCTACTCCCCGTCACGACCCGGCCTCGGCGAGGCCGGGAAGGAGTCTACCACGCGAGGGAAGGCCGCCCCCGGCTAACCTGGACGCCCGCCCCTTCGGCGACGGGAGGGAACGATGCGCTCTCGACGACGGTCCGCACTCCTGGCCCTGGTCCTCGCCGCACTCGCGGCGCTCGCGCCCGGCGGGCTCGCGCAGCGCTTCGCCTTCGTGTCCACGCGCGTGCCCGACGAGCTCGCGGCCGCGTACGGCCGGCCGCCGCAGGGCGAGGTGTTCCTCTACCTGGACGGCTCAGAGCTGCGGCTGACGCGCACGCCGCACGCCAGCGAGTACGACCCGACCCCGTCGCCCGGCGGCAGGTACGTGGCCTTCGCCGCGCTCGACCACGCGGACGAGGAGGCGGGCCGCGAGGCCTGGGGCTGGTGGCTCGGCGTGGTCGAGGCCCTCACGGGCCGGGAGGTCGCGCGCTGGGAGCTGCCGGGCAGCGTCGGCCTCTTCCGTCCGGCCGGCGGCTTCCAGCTCGGTTGGCTCGGCCAGGACGCCCTGCTGGCCCAGGGCGTGGGCGAGGACGGCGGGTGGGAGGTCTACCGCTTCGACCTCGCCTCCCTCGACGTGAGCCGCGTCGGCTCCGGCTTCGGGATCGCCGTGGCGCCGGGCCGGGTCCCGGCGCTAGGCGAGCTCCCTCAGCGCCAGCTCGACCCAGGCGGCGATCTCGTCCGTGAGGCCCAGGGCCGCGGCCGCGGGGCCGGTGTACCAGCCCAGGCCGTCCTCGCCGCCGGCGAGCTCGCCGCCGTAGGGCTCGACCGGCCGTGCGAGGTAGACGAGGTCCACGTGCTGGTGTCCGGGGGCGATGTCCTCGAGCTGCACGCCCCGCGGCCTGACGAGCTGGCGCGGGCCGGGGGCGTCCACGGCGCGGTCGCCGACGAGCTCGACCGCCACGCCGGTCTCCTCGAGCACCTCGCGCACGGCGGCCTCGTCGGGCAGCTCTCCGGGCTCGACGTGGCCGCCGGGCGGCAGCCACAGGCCGAGCTTGCGGTGGCGGTGGAGCAGCACGCGGCCGCGCCAGACGACGAAGGCGCTCACGGCCCAGTCGCGGGTCGGAGCCGGCGCGTCGCCGCCTCTCACAGGGCCATCGCGAGGGGCACGTACGAGCTCGCCTCGGGCGTGGCGACGCGCCCGTAGAGCGTGTGCGGCGTCGCGTGCTCGATCAGCACCTGCTTCAGGCCCATGCTCGTCACCTGCTCGCGCGGCACCAGCACCGTGTGGTTCTGGTCGGAGTGCCCGACCACGTAGGCCTCGTCGCGGCTCAGGTCCTTGAACAGGACGCGCAGCTCGCGGCCCACCAGGGCCTGGTTCGCACGCAGCGAGTGCTCCTTCTGCTTCCTGATCAGGCGCGCGAGGCGCTCGGTCTTGACCTCGCGCGGCATGTCGGGGAAGTGCTTGTACGACGGCGTCCCCGGCCGCGCCGAGTAGATGAACATGTAGGCGTGCTCGAAGGCGGCCTCGTCGTAGAGCGACAGGGTCTGCTCGAAGTCCTCCTCCGTCTCGCCCGGGAAGCCCACGATGATGTCCGTCGAGATCACGACGTCCGCGACCTTCGCGCGGATCTCCCTGACGATCTCGAGGTAGCGCTCGCGGCGGTACTCGCGCGCCATGCGCCTGAGCACCCTGTCGGACCCCGACTGGACGGGGAGGTGGATGTACTTGCACACCGCCTCCTCCTCGGCGATCACGTCGATCAGCTCCGAGGAGAAGTTCATCGGGTGGCTGGTGATGAACTTGACGCGGGGCACGCCCAGGCGCGCCACCATGCGCAGCAGCTCGGGGAACGAGGGCAGGCCGGGCTGGTCGTTGCCGTAGGAGTTCACGTTCTGGCCCAGCAGCGTGATCTCCAGGGCGCCGGCGGCGATCATCGCCTCGGCCTCCGCGAGGACCACCTCGGGGCGCCGCGAGACCTCGGGCCCGCGGGTCTGCGGCACCACGCAGTAGGTGCAGTGGTGGTTGCAGCCGCGCATGATCGTCAGGAAGCCCGACAGTCCTCCGGGGGCCGGCGGCATGACGTCGTGCAGCTCGGGGTCGAAGCCGCGCCTCTCGATGAGCTCGCCGCCTCCGCGCCGCTCCAGCTCGTCGATCGCGTTCAGCAGCGACGTGATCGCCCCCGGGCCCACGAGCAGGTCGACCTCGAACTTCTCGGCGAGCTGCCTGCCCTCCTCGAGCTGGGCGAGGCAGCCCATCAGGCCGACCTTCACGTCGCGGCCCGCCTTGCGCTCCTTGCGCAGCTGGCCCAGGAACGAGACGACCTTCTCGACCGGCTTGCCCCTGACGGCGCAGGTGTTCAGCAGCACCAGCTCGGCGTCCTTCGGGTCGTCGACGAGCATGTGCCCGCCCGCCACCAGCTCGGACGCGATGGTGTGCGTGTCGTACTCGTTCATCTGGCAGCCGTAGGTGACGATCGCGGCTCTCAAGGCGTCCTCCAACCAGGCCGCTATCCTAGCAAGCGCGTGCGGGCCGGCATTATCCTGGAGCGTGCCCACCTTCCGTGAGCTGGTCCTCGAGGTCGTGAGGGCGGTGCCCCGCGGCAAGGTCGTGAGCTACGGCCAGGTCGCGGAGATGGTAGGCGCGCCGCACTCCGCCAGGCAGGTGGGGGCGGTCCTCTACGGCCTGCGCCCCGAGGACGGCGACGTGCCCTGGCACCGCGTGGTGAACGCCGCGGGCGGCATCTCGACCTACAAGGTCGGGCACGGCGAGCTGCAGGTGGCGCTGCTGAAGGCCGAGGGCGTTACGTTCGTGAGCGAGGGTGGCCCCGAGGGCGAGCGCGTCGACATGCGCGCGCACCGCTGGCGGCCCGAGCCCGCGGGGTGAGGCCGCGGCGCCCACGCTCAGCCCACGTAGATGTGCTCGCCGATGTGGTAGACGAGCACGCGCCTGACGAGCCGGCGCGGCAGCCAGCCCACGCGCACCCTGGCCTCCACCACGTAGCCGCCGTGCTCGCGTAGGTTGCGCGCGTTCCAGCGCACCGCGGGCACGAAGAAGCCGACGACGTCCAGGACGTCCGCCGCCACCTCGGCCATGACGTCGAAGTGCTTGGTCATGGGGAAGGGCGCGACGAAGCGCGCCTCGAAGGCGGCCCGGCGCCGCGGCGCCAAGGTACCGCCCTCGAGCAGGCGGTACGCGGCGAGGCGCCTCGCGCGCAGCTCGATGCCGGACTCCCCGGCGCGCTGGTAGTACCGGTCCACCAACGACAGCGTCACCGAGACGCCGTGTACGCGCACGTAGGGCACGAGCCGCAGCTCGGCCGTGAACTCCTGGCCGGTGGCGGCGCGCGGCGGCACGACGAGCTCGACCTGGTTGAACCACCTGTCCCACACCGCCGACAGCAGCGACGACCCGGCGGCGTACGCGGCGGCGAGCATCTCCAGCGCCAGCCAGCCGCGGCCCAGCCCGAGGGCGGAGCGGGGGGCTTCGAGCGCCCAGAGCGCCGCTCCGAGGGCGAGCATGACCAGCCAGCCCAGCGCGTACCAGAAGCCCGGCACCTCGGCGAGGGAAGGGCGCTGCGGCAGGTCCAATGGCGGCTCGTAGGCGCCGGAGCGGGCGACGCCGCACGCCTCGCAGGTGAGGCCCGAGAGGCCGGGGCGCGGCGGGTTCGCGTGGCCGCAGGCGGCGCACGACCACGCCCCCGAGGCGGCGGCAGCCTCGGTCACCTGCGCCCCTCGGCGGTGTGGTGTCCCTCTCTCACTTGGCCTGGTCCAGCATAAGGGGACGCGGAGTCGGACGCGCGGCGTATCCCACGTATGATGCCCCCCATGCCCGTCAGAAGCGCCCTCGACCTCGCGCGCGAGCTGGTCGCGACCCCGAGCCCGTCGGGCCGGGAGGAGGCGGCCGCCGAGGTCCTCATCGACGCGATGCGCGCGCTCGGCTTCGACAGCGCCTACCGCGACGAGGCCGGCAACGCCGTGGGCGTGATCGCGCGCGGCGAGGGGCCGACGCTGCTCCTCACCGGCCACCTGGACACCGTCGACCCCGGCGACCCCTCCGAGTGGCCGCACCCGCCGCTCGCGGGCGAGGTCGCGGACGGCCGCCTCTGGGGCCGCGGGACCGTGGACATGAAGTCCGCGCTGGCCTGCATGGCCGTCGGCGCCGCCGCGGCGGCGGCGGCCGGCGTCAGGGGGACGCTGATCGTCGCGGGCGCGGTGCTCGAGGAGGTCAGCGGTCTGGGCTCGATGCACCTCGCCTCGACCCTCGACTACGACGCGGTCGTGCTGGGCGAGCCCTCCGACCTCCGGCTCAAGCTCGGGCACAAGGGCAGGGTCGAGGTCCTGGCCACCTTCACCGGCAGGATCGCGCACGCCGCGCGCCCCGAGCTGGGCGTGAACGCCCTCGAGGCCGCGGCGCGGTTCGTGACGGCGCTGGGGCGCCTCGAGCTGCCGGTGTCCGACGTGCTGGGGCCCGCCACCGCCACCCCGACCCGCCTGCGCACCGCCCCCGGCGGCACCACGAACGTCGTGCCGGGCGCCGCCGAGGTGGTCGTCGACGTGCGCACGCTGCCGGGGCAGGGCGTGGAGGACGTGCTCGCGCTGCTGCGGGGCCTGGTGCCCGACGGCGAGGCGGAGCTCTCCGTGCCCTCCTCGCCGGTAGCTCTCCCCGGCGGCGGCACGGCGCAGCGCCCGCACGCCTCGCCCGCCTACCTCGTCGACCCCGGCCACGAGGCCGTGGGCAAGGCCCGCGCCGCGCTCGGGCGCGCCCTGCGCGCCGCCGGCCGCGAGCTCGAGGAGGGCGTGTGGTGGTTCTGCACCGACGCGCCGCACCTCGCCGCCGGCGGCAGGCCGGTGGTCGGCTTCGGGCCGGGCGAGGAGGAGCTCGCCCACACCACGCGCGAGAGCGTGCGCGTCGACGACCTCGAGGTCGCCGCGCAGGCCTACCGCGAGCTGGCGCTCGCCTTCCTGGGAGGGAGCCCGTGACCGAAGGACGCAGCATGAAGGGCGAGACGGTCGTCGTCAACGGCGACGAGTGGACCGTTGTGGACGAGGCACCGGCCGCCGCGCTGGCGGAGATGGTCGCGGCGCTCCTCGAGGACGAGGGCTTCGTCGTGATGGTGCGCGGCCTCGACCTGCAGTCCGACGCCGTGTCGCACCTCGGCGCCGTGAACGTCACGGCCACGCAGGTGCTGGTGCCGAAGGACCAGGCCGAGGCGGCGATGGCGCTGATCGCCGAGACCGTGACCGACTACCAGGGCGAGGAGCTCGAGGAGCTGATGGAGCGGCTGGAGCGCGGCGAGGTCGTCGAGGGGTTCGAGCCCGTGGGCGAGGACGAGCCGGACGACGAGGAGGACGAGGGGTACGGGGGGTAGCGGGGACGCGGCCAAGGGGAGCGCGGCCGCCCTCAGCCTGGCCGGCGCGCTGCTGATCCTGGCGCTGAAGTTCGGGGCCTACCTCGTCACGGGGTCGGTCGGCCTGCTGTCGGACGCCGCCGAGTCGCTGGTGAACCTGGTCGCGGCCGTGGTCCTGACGGTGGCGCTGGGCGTCGCCGCCGCCCCGCCCGACTACAAGCACCCCTACGGGCACACGAAGGCCGAGTACCTCTCGAGCGTGCTCGAGGCCGCGCTGATCATCCTCGCCGCCGCCGGCATCGGCTTCGCCGCCGTGAGGCGGCTCGTCGACCCGCAGCCGCTGGAGCAGGTCGGCCTCGGCCTGGGGCTGGCCGGCCTGGCCGCGGCGGTCAACGGCACGCTGGCGCTGCGCCTGCTGCGCGTCGCGCGCCGCGCCCGCTCGGACGCCCTGGAGGCGAACGCGCGCCACCTCTTCACCGACGTGCTGACCTCGCTGGGCGCGATCGTCGGCGTGGGCCTCGCGCGCCTCACGGGCTGGCTGCCCCTGGACCCCCTCGTGGCGCTGGTCGTGGCCGGCAACATCGTCGTCACGGGCGTCCAGGTGATGCGCCGCTCGCTGTCGAGGCTCCTCGACGAGCGCCTGCCCGAGGCCGAGGAGGCGAAGGTGATCGGCGCGATCGAGAGGGTCGAGGGCGTGCTCGGCTACCACCGCCTCAGGACGCGCCGCTCGGGCTCCGCCAGGTTCGCCGAGGTCGACGTGTTCGTCGACGGCGACATGCGCGTGGAGGACGCGCACGAGGTCGCGCGGGAGGTCGAGCGGAGCGTGCGGTCCGCCGTCGAGGGCCTCGAGATGACCGTTCACATCGAGCCGTTCGAGGAGGGCGTCCGCGACAGGTCGTTGAGCCCGCGCGACGAGTTCCCCGAGGACGGGTAGGGGCCGGGGCGAGCCGGCGAGGTCGGGCGCCCGCGGCGAGCGACCGGGGCCGGCCAGGTCGCTAGGGCTCAGCCCCGCCGCCTCCCGCTCCCCACCTGCGACGGCGGCGGGCGCGACACGTGCCGGCTCGTGGGGTCGAGGAACCGCAGCGGCGCGTCCGCCCAGGGACCGGCGTAGGCCACGCCCACGCGCGCCGTGACGGCGACGTCGCGCGGCGGCGGGCCGTCGACGAGGTAGAGGTCCGGGCCCGCGAGCGGGTCCTTGTCGTGCGCGAGCTCGATGCCGAGGGCCCGGGTCAGCCGCCCCGGCCCGTCGCCGCGGGCGCCCGGGGGCAGCTCCAGGAGGGGCGCTGCCACGGCCGCGGACGCCTCCGGGCCCAGCGGCTCGACGGCCCTCACCAGCACGGCGTGCGGCACGCCCTCCGGCTGGCACACGACGTTGAAGAGCCGGTACATCCCGTAGATCAGGTAGACGTAGGCGTGGCCGGGAGGACCGAAGAGCGTCGAGGTCCGCCTGGTGAGCCCCTTCGAGGCGTGGCAGGCGAGGTCCTCCTCGCCCACGTAGGCCTCGACCTCGACGATGCGCCCGCCGCGGAAGCCCTCCGAGGCCCCGTCGCGCACCAGCAGCACCTTGCCGAGGAGCTCGGGCGCCACGACGTCGGCGGGGCGGGCGTAGAAGGCCGCGTCGAGCGCGGCCGGTCCCGGCCTCACGCTTCCCCCGTGCCGGCTTCGCCCTCCGTCATGGCCAGCGGAACGGGATCACCTCCACCACCTCGCCGGCCCGCGCGCCGCCGGGCGACCGCCAGGCAGCTCGACTCGTGCAGCGAGCGCGAGACGGCCGACGACTGGTCGCGGTAGGGCGTGACCGTGGCGCCGCGCTCGTCGACCGACAGCGTGGCGCGGTGGAACACGGTCCTAGCGTCCGGGCGCAGGTCGTGCGTGAGCCTGGCGCGTACGCGCACGCGGTACGGGGGCGGGTCGGTCCGGCCGAGGCAGGCGTCCAGGTAGGCGCGCGCGAAGAGCCGGAAGCACACCAGGCTGGAGACCGGGTTGCCCGGCAACGCTAGCACGCTCAGCCCGCGGCGGCGGAAGAACGTCAGCGGCCCCCCGGGGCGCGCGGTCACGCGCCGGAACACGACCTCGCCCTCCTCCTCGAGCACGGTCCGCACCGGCTCGCGCTCGCCCATCGAGACGCCGCCCACGGTCAGCGCCAGGTCGGCGCCGGCGGCCTGGGCCTCGTCCAGCGCCCGCGCGAGGGCGGCCGGGTCGTCGCGCACGTTCCCGGCCCACACGACGTCGCAGCCGCCGAGCCGCGCCTCCGCCACCAGCGTGGGCAGGTTCGACTCGTAGACCTCCCCCGGGCCCGGCACGGTGCCCGGCTTCACCAGCTCGTCGCCGGTCGACACGACGGCGACCCTGGGCCGGCGGGCGACCGTGACCTCGGCGTGGCCCATCCCGGCGGCGAGACCCACCTGGACGGGACCGAGCTCGTCCCCGGGCCGCAGGTAGACCTCCCCGGCCCTGAGGTCGCGGCCGCGCGCCCGCACGGCGCCGGCGCTCGCCGGCCGCGTCAGGACCACGGCGCCCGCCTCCTCGCGGGCGTGCTCGACGCCGACCACGCCCACCTCGCCCGCCTCGCCGCGAGGGACGAGGGCTCCCGTGGCGACGTACACGGCCTCGCCGCGGCCGATCGTGCCGCGGAAGGGGGCACCGGCGTGGGAGCGGCCCACGAGCCTCAGACTGACCGGTCTGTCTAATGACGCCGGCGCGCCGTCGGCGACGTGGCAGGCGTAGCCGTCGAGGGCCGAGTCGTCGCCCGGCGGACGGTCGACGAGGCTCGCGAGCTCCTCGCGCAGCACGCGCCCCAGCGCCTCGCCGACGGGCAGGCGCTCGGCGCCGACGGGGGCCGCCGCGCCCGCGTCCCACAGGAGCGCGAAGGCGCGGTCGGGGGAGACGTCGTGCTCGTACACCCTACGGCGATGCTAGCAGCGCTGCGGCGCAGCGCGCCCCCCTGCGGAAGGGGTCAATGACCGACCGGCGAGACGGCCATGGCTTCACCCAGCCCGCCACCTACGGTGGGGCTGCCGACAACGCTGATCGTGAACACGGCGCTCTTCCGTGCGTCGGAACCATCCTCGTTCGCCCCCACGACGGAGGGTGGAGAACGGACGTCCTGGGGCATAAACACCCACCCAGGGTCGCCCCCGCCAGCGAGCCTGGGGACTCGTCACCACACCTCGGTGCCGACCACCTGCACCTCGAACCTGACCGCGGACCGTTCGCGCGTAACTGGATGCCTGAAGCCGTAACTGGCGCCGGGCCGGATGTTCTGGATGCCAGCGGGCCAGAAGGTCGCCACGTCCACCACGCGTCCTGACGCGTCCCGCGCCAACACCTGCAGCTCCACGCCAGCCGGCACGCTCCCCGTGTTCCGAACCTCCCCGATCACCCAGAGGTAGTCCCCCTCCCACCTGGTCGTGTACGAGAGGATCTGGAAGTCCGGGCTCACCGAGGAGTTCCTGCGAGCCACGGGAGCGAAGTCGGCTATGTCAGGCACCTCACCCGTTTCCTTCGCTGCCTCCAAGAACGCCAACGCCACCACCGGGTCATCCGGCAGCACCACCACCCCGTACGTGAACGTCGCCACCGCACCAGGCTCCAGTGGCTGCAGAAGCGTCCACCTGATCGCGCGGTAGTCCCACGGGCTGACCGGCCCACGGCTCGTCACCAACTGCTCCCGGCTGAAGGTCACTCCGTCCACGGACACCTCTGTGAGCACGTCGGTCGACGAAGGCGTTGCCGTGTCCGGCACGTACGCGAACCCGCTCATGACGGGCCCGATGATCGTCACCCGCCCTGCCGGAAGCGTCGTGTTGCCCACGTTGGTCGCCGTGATGCGGTACTCGACCACCTCACCGGGAATCGCCTCGAGGGCCGGCACGAACCGGCCGTCGCGCGTGACGATGAAAATCTCGGTGTCGAGTCGGACCGGGTTCGATTGCGCGGCCGCCACATGCAGCACCAGCAGGAACGCAGCCGCAAACCACCGGATCCCCCCAGAAGACTTCATGTATGAAGGATAGCGACCCGCGACCGATAAGGAGACACCTGGCGGCAGTGCCACAGGAGCCTACCTACCTCTTTCAACGCCCCAATGCTCCCGTCCAGCAGGAGGATTGCCCCGAGGGCGCCGGGGATGCCGGCGCTACTCCAAGACTTCGCGCCCTTCGGACCAGCGTGGGCGACTATGGCGCAGAGGGAGCGAGCCTCGTTCAAGTGTAAGAACGCGCTCGTGCCACGCACCGCGTGGTTCTGCTGTGCGAGCTCGAACCCCATGACACCATCCTCGGTGACCGCTGCGACATCGGCGCCCCCGTCCACAAGGACCTCGATGCCCTCGGCAGGCCCGCCTGATAGCAGATACTTGCGCAGTATTGTCCTATCGTTGGGGGGATAACGTGCAGCTAGGTTCGAATCCCCCTTGACGAGCCCACGAATCACCTTCCAGGTGCTCAACCCTCTCGTCTCGCGCCATGATGTGCCGCAGCCGCGCCGATGTGCCATCCAAGTCGTGAGCGTTGGGGGCCGCCCCAGCACGAAGCAGAGGCTCCGCCGCCTCACCGGCGTGCATGCCGGCAAGCAGTTCGACCGTGAGCTCGTTCGCGCGTACCTAAGCACGCTCGACCGCCGCTAGCTCACGTCGCGCCCCGGAGCGCCGCCTGGAACTCCTCCAGCGCGGCGTTGAACGTCGCGCTCGGGCGCATCGCCGCGCTCGCCGTGGCGTCGTCGGGCAGGTAGTAGCCGCCGATGTCGACGGGGCGGCCCTGCACCTCGAGCAGCTCCTGCGCGATCCGCTCCTCGTCCTCGGTCAGCCTCGCCGCCAGCGGGGCGAAGCGCGCGGCCAGCGCGGGGTCGTCCGTCTGCGAGGCGAGCTCCTGCGCCCAGTAGAGCGCCAGGTAGAAGTGGCTGCCGCGCGTGTCGATCTCGCCGGCCTTCCGCGAGGGCGACTTGCCCGCCTCGAGGAACCGCGCCGTGGCCCTGTCGAGCGCGTCGGCCAGGACCTGCGCCCGCGGCTCGCCGGCGCGCCTGGCGAGGTGCTCGAGGGAGGCGGCCAGGGCCAGGAACTCGCCGAGCGAGTCCCAGCGCAGGTGGTTCTCCTCGAGGAACTGCTGCACGTGCTTGGGAGCCGAGCCGCCGGCGCCGGTCTCGAACAGCCCGCCGCCGTTCATCAGCGGGACGATCGAGAGCATCTTCGCGCTGGTCCCGAGCTCGAGGATGGGGAAGAGGTCGGTGAGGTAGTCGCGCAGGACGTTGCCGGTCACCGAGATCGTGTCGAGGCCCTGCCTGATGCGGTCCAGCGAGAAGCGCATCGCCTCGACCGGGGACATGATCCGCACGTCGAGGCCGGTGAGGTCGTGCTCCTGCAGGTAGCGCTCGACCTTCGCGATCACCTGGGCGTCGTGCGGGCGCTCCCTGTCGAGCCAGAACACCGCCGGGGCGCCGGTCACCCTGGCGCGCTCGACGGCCAGGCGCACCCAGTCGCGCACGGGCGCGTCCTTGACGGTCGAGGAGCGGAAGACGTCGCCCGGCTGCACGCGGCGCTCCAGCAGCACGTCGCCGTTCGCCGCGACCACGCGCACGGTGCCGGCCCTGTCGACCTCGAACGTCTTGTCGTGCGAGCCGTACTCCTCGGCCTTCTGCGCCATCAGGCCCACGTTCGGGACCGAGCCCATCGTGCGCGGGTCGAAGGCGCCGCGCGCCTTGCAGTCGTCGATCACGGCCTGGTAGATGCCCGCGTAGGTGCTGTCGGGGATCACGAACTTCGTGTCCTTCGCCTGCCCGTCCGGGCCCCACATGCGGCCCGAGTTCCTGATCGCCGCGGGCATCGAGGCGTCGATGATCACGTCGCTGGGCACGTGCAGGTTCGTGATGCCCTTGTCGGAGTCGACCATCGCCAGCGCGGGGCCGCGCTCCATCGCCGCGCGCAGGTCGGCCTCCACCTGGGCGCGTTCGTCCGCGGGCAGCCCCTCCAGGCGGGCGTAGAGCGCGCCGAGGCCCTCGTCCGGGTCCACGCCGAGGCGCCTGAAGGTCTCGCCGTGCTTGGCGAAGACGTCGGCGAAGTAGGTCTCGACGACGTGGCCGAAGACGATCGGGTCGGAGACCTTCATCATCGTGGCCTTGAGGTGCACGGAGAAGAGCACGTCCTGGCGCCTCGCGTCCTCGACCTGCTCGGCCAGGAAGGCCCTCAGCGCCTCCCTGCTCATCACGGCGGCGTCGACGACCTCGCCGGCCTCGAGGGGCACGCGGGGGTTCAGCACGGTGACCTGCCCGGACCCGTCGACGAGCTCGATGCGGGCGTCGCCGGCCTGCGCCTCGGTCACCGTGGTCGAGACCTCGGTCGAGCGGAAGTCGCCGGCGCGCATGTGCGCCACGTGCGACCGCGAGTCGGGGCTCCAGGCGCCCATCGGGTGCGGGTGCTTGCGCGCGTACTCCTTCACCGAGGGCGGCGCGCGGCGGTCGGAGTTGCCCTCGCGCAGCACCGGGTTCACGGCGCTGCCCTTGACCCTGTCGTAGCGCGCGCGGGCCTCGCGCTCCTCGTCGGTGGCGGGCTCGTCGGGGTAGTCGGGCACGGCGTAGCCCTTCGCCTGCAGCTCCTTGATCGCGGCCTTTAGCTGCGGCACCGACGCGCTGATGTTGGGCAGCTTGACGATGTTCGCCTGCGGGGTCCTCGCCAGCTCGCCCAGGAACGCCAGGTCGTCGCTCACGCGCTGGTCGTCCCTGAGGCGATCGGGGAACTGCGCCAGGACGCGCCCGGCGAGGGAGATGTCGCGGGTCTCGACCGCGATTCCCGCCGCCTCCGCGTACGCCCTGACGATCGGCAGCAGCGAGTATGTCGCCAGCGCCGGGGCCTCGTCGGTCTTGGTCCAGTGGATCTTCGGCCGTTCTTGGGTCGTCATGCTTCCTCCGCGGACGAGGGCGAGGATACCAGCCGGGGAGCCCCGCTCCGCCCCCTGGGGGCGGGCCTCAGACCTGACGCGCGCCGCGGCCGTCCCAGCCGGAGTACGAGTAGAAGCGGCCCGCGATGCCGTCGCTGAGGTAGGTGACGAGCGGGTCCCGCAGCGGCGGGATCGGCACCCGCGCCTTGACCTCCTCGAGCGGGAAGAACCGCGCCTCGACGATGAAGCCGTCGGGGTCGCGGGGGTTGAGGAGGCCGGTGTAGCGGGCCTTGAACGCGAACGACACGGCGCGGTCGTTGCGCCGCCTGTCCTCGACGTGGACGGCGTAGGCGAGGTGGTCGATGCCGAGGACCTCGAGGCCCGTCTCCTCGAGCACCTCGCGCCTGAGGGCGTCGAGCGTCGACTCCCCCCGCTCGACCACGCCCCCGGGGAGCGTGTAGCGGACCCGTCCCTGACCTTGCCAGTCGTTGCCTACGAGCAGGACGCGGCCCTGCGCGTCCAGGAGGATGGCCGCGGCAACGACGAACTCACGCCGGGCCACCGTGCCCCGCCAGCGCGCGAGCTTCGGAGCCCACCGCCATGCCCGCCAGGGCGCGGGCCTGCTCCTCGGCCTGGAGCGCGGCCGTCAGCTCGTGCAGGTTGCCGGCCAGCACGCCGGCGAGGTCGTTCGTGGTGTACCCGATGCGGTGGTCGGTGACGCGCGACTGCGGGAAGTTGTAGGTGCGGATGCGCTCGCTCCGCTCCCCGGTGCCGATCTGGACGAGCCGCGCCTGCCGCGCCTCGTCCTGGGCGCGCAGGCGCTCGCGCTCCAGCAGCCGGGCGCGCAGCACCTGCAGGGCCTTCTCCTTGTTCTTGATCTGCGACTTGCCGTCCTGGCAGGTGACGACGATCTCCTCCGGCGTGCCGGGCTTGTAGGTGACGCGCACGGCCGAGTCGGTCGTGTTCACCGACTGGCCGCCGGGGCCGCTCGAGCGGAAGACGTCCACGCGGTAGTCGGAGGGGGAGAGCTGGACCTCGACCTCGTCGGCCTCGGGCAGCACCGCCACGGTGATCGTGCTGGTGTGGATGCGGCCCTGCGACTCCGTGGCCGGCACCCGCTGCACGCGGTGGACGCCCGACTCGTACTTGAAGTGCCTGTAGGCGCCCTCGCCCTCGACCTCGAAGGAGACCTTCGCGAGGCCGCCCACCTCGGTCGGCGTCGAGTCGAGCACCTCGGTGCGGAAGCCCAGGCTGGCGGCGTAGTGCAGGTACATGTCGAGGACCTCGCGCACGAACAGCGAGGCCTCGTCGCCCCCGGCCGCGGCGCGCAGCTCGACGATCACGCTCTTCTCGTCGAGCGGGTCCTTGGGCAGCAGGAGCCGCTGCAGCTCGGCGTCGAGCTCCTCGAGCCTGGCGTTCAGCGAGGCCAGCTCCGCCTTGGCCTCGTCGCCGAGGTCGGGGTCGCCCAGGAGCGAGCGCGCGTCGTCGGCCTGCCGCTGCAGCTCCTCCCTGCGCCTCCAGAGGTCCACGACCTCCTTCAGCTCGGCGTGCCGCTTCGCGGCCTGTCGGTAGCGCCGCGGGTCCGCCAGCAGCGCCGGGTCCGACAGGCTGCGCTCCAGGGCGTCGAGCTCCTGGCTGAGGTTCTCAAGCTCTCGTCTCATTGTCCGGATTGTACTGCCCGCACCCGGAGCGCCCGGCAGCGGGGGCGGCCCGCGCCTCGCTGCCGGCGGCGCTTCTCCGCGGTCCTAACCGGCGGCGCCCCGCCCCCTGCGCCCCGTCAGGGCAGGCGCAGCGCGCCGCGGGGGCCCACCTCGACGCCGACGAGCGACCCTGCCACCACGGCGCTGGTGCGGCCCTCCTGGAGGTCGAGCTGGCCCCAGGCGCCGCAGCGCGGAGGGAGGCCGACGGCGGCGTCCCGCAGGGCCTGCCGCAGCACCGGCAGGGGGCTGTCGGGCGGGAGCTGCATCAGGTAGAGCTGCTCGATCGCCGCCGCGACCAGGTCGAGGGCGTCGACGACCCCGGCCGCGGCGGGCACGTCGGCGACCCCGCCGTAGAGCTGGGCGATGCGCTCCGTCGCCGCCGCGACCTCGGCGCGGCAGACGTAGGCGGGCGGCAGCGCGTCGGCGACGTACACCGGCGGCAGCGGGAACCGCACGCCCTCGTACGTGGCGGCCGGCAGCCGGGGGCTGGCCGGCGCGGCGAGCGCCGGGCGGGCGTAGACCGGGCCCTCGTACCCGCGGGCCCTCAGCGCGGAGACCGCGGTGGCGGTGTCGGGGCCGGAGGCCCATACCGCCACCGCTCCGGGCTGGCTCGTGGCCACCAGCAGCGCCTCCGGCCTCAGCTCCGTCGCGCCGGTCGCGAAGCGCTCCTCCCGCACCAGGCGCATGCCGGCGTAGCCGACGAGCGACCGCAGCGCGTCCGCGACGGCGCCGCCGTAGCCGTCGTCGGTGGTCATCAGGGCGAACGAGCCCCTCCCGGCGGCCAGGGCGTCGGCGACGGCGGCCGACAGGGCGTCGACCTCGGTGGGCCAGAGCGTGAACGTCCAGTAGGTCGAGCCGCGCGTGCTGACGGTGAGCGGGGAGGGGTCGCTGAGCGCGAGGTGGAGGAGGCCCAGCTCCTCGGCGACCGCGCTCACCGCCGCCGTCGCGGCCGGCGTCGTGCAGCACACCACGGCCCAGGCGCCGCCCTCGGCGAGGCTCCTGGCCTGCTCGGCGGCGCGGGCGGGCGAGCCGGCGTCGTCGAGCACCTCGACGTCGACCCGCACGCCGAACACGCCGCCGGCCTCGCGCGTCTCGCGCGCCCAACCGAACGCCGCGAGCGCCTGCGAGGCGCCGGCGCCCGCCGCCTCGCCGGTGCGCGAGGCGATCACCCCGACCGAGACGCCGCCGGCCGGCTGGGCGGACGACCAGGACCAGAGCAGGAGGAGGGCGATGCTGAGGAGGAGCCGCACGGCGTCCTTCTACCCGCGCCCCCGGTGAGCGCCGTGAGAGGCGCGGGGGCCGGGCGCTGGGAGGTAGACGCTCCCCGCGCGGGCGCCCGGCCGGTGGGTTGGTGCGCCCGACAGGATTCGAACCTGTGACCTTGGGCTTAGGAGTCCCCTGCTCTGTCCAGCTGAGCTACGGGCGCACGTCCCGGGGCCCGCCCCGAGGAGCGGGCCCCATAGTACCAGCGTCAGCGCGCCGAGAGCGAGTACCCGGCCACCCCGGTGGGGTAGAGGTACAGCACGTCCACGTACCAGGTGCCCGGCGTGGGGGCCGCCACCGTGTAGACCGCGCCGTGCTCCTCCGTGATGTCGCGGAACACCCAGTCGCCGCCGTCGGCGAGGCTCTGGATCTCGGAGCCGTACTTCACGGCCATGTCGACGTCGAAGTCGGCCTTCAGCTCGATGGTCAGTGACGGCGTGCCCTCGGGGACGAACACCGTGTACGTGTGGTAGTTGATGGTGTCCTGGCCCTTGCCCGCGATCGTGCCGGTCACGGTGCCCCCGAAGGGCACGGGGCCGACGACGCAGAAGTCGCAGGCGGGACCCTGCGCCGGCGTGGTCACCGGCGTCGCCGGCGCGGGCGTGGCGGGCTGCGCGGGCGTCGCGGGGCCCGCCCTGGCGTCGCCCAAGGGGGCGCGGGCGACGTCGGGCACGTGTGGCCCGAGCAGGGCCCAGGCCAGGCTTATCGGCCTCACGTAGGCCTGCTCCTCGACGTCGAGCTCCTCGTACTGGATCGTCCGGCCCGCGGTGGGCACGCCGATCAGGTAGCCGTTCTCGTCGAAGGCGCCGCCGCCGGAGTTGCCGTGGGCGATCTTCCCGTCGGTCTTGATCCACTGCTTGCCGCCCGACTCGAAGTCCTCGCCCAGCCAGCCCGACATCAGGCCGGCGGTGAAGGTGATCGTCGAGCCGGAGATGCCCGGGTAGCCGACGATCGTGATGCTGTCGCCGGGGATGAGCTGGTTCGAGTCGCCCACCAGCACGTAGGGGAAGCGGAACGAGGGCTCCACGGGCGTCTCGTCGATCCACTCGACGATCTTCAGCACCGCGAGGTCGTGCGTCGGGTCGCCGGCCACGTACCTGGCCCAGAACGTGAACTCGGGCGGCTGGTCCGTGAAGCTGGGGTCGGTCACGCCGATGACGTGCCACTCGTAGTTGCGGCGCACCCTGAGGTCCCCGACCACGTGGTAGTTCGTCAGCACGTAGCCGCTGGGGCTGATGATCGTCCCGGAGCCGGACCAGCCGACGAGGTCGCCGGTGTCGACGTCGTAGGGGATCACCTGGACGACGGCTCGGACGATGTTGAGCCTGACGTCGCGCGGCAGGCCCTGGGCGCTCGCGAGGGCGGCGCCGGCCAACAGGACGGTCGCTAGGGACGCGCGCAGCATGCGCATGGAACGTACCTCCGGGAGCCTGACCGCGTTCTGACACACGGCCCCGCCGATGGACCTTCCGGCTCCCGGGGCCCGGCGAGCTGGCTCGTGACTGGGCTCAGATACTAGCGCGCTTCCCGGGGCGCCGCGGAGAGTCTCTTCGCATCCGCGACGTGCGCGGCGTAGAGGCGGGCGCTAAGCTTGGGCGTGCGCCGCTGCGTCGCGAAGTCGACGTGCACGAGGCCGAAGCGGCGGGTGTAGCCGCGCGCCCACTCGAAGTTGTCGAGGAGGCTCCAGGCGAAGTAGCCCCTGACGTCGGCGCCCTGCCGCCGCGCCCGCTCCATCGCCTCGAGGTGGGCGGCGATGTACTCCCAGCGCCTGCGGTCGTCGAGGGTGCCGCCGACCGAGGCGGGCTCGGCCAGGCCCGCGCCGTTCTCGGTCACGTAGACCGGCAGGCCCGACTCGCGCCACACGCGCAGCAGGACGTCCTCGAGGCCCTGCGGGTAGACCTCCCAGCCCATGTCGGTGTGCGGCCTGCCCTCCGCCGGCACGCTCTCCACGTGCGGCCACGGGGAGTCGGGCGCGGGCCTGACGAGGGTGCGGGTGTAGTAGTTGACGCCGATGTAGTCGAGCGGCGCGGAGATCGCTTCGAGGTCGCCGGCGCGCGCGTGCGTGGCCGCCGAGCCCGGCTGCGCCGCGGCCTCCTCGGGGTACGAGCCCCTGAGGAGCGGCTGGAGGAAGACCTGGTGGTTGGCCACGTCGTGCCGCCTCGCCGCCTCGACGTGCGCCGGGTCGCCGGGGTCGGCCGGGTAGGCGGGCGTGAGGTTGAGGACGATCCCGTGCCGCGAGCCGGGCGCGCTCGCCCGCAGGCGCTCCAGGGCCAGGCCGTGGCCCAGCAGCAGGTGGTGGACCGCCGCCTGGGCCCGCTCGCGGCTGCGCTCGCCGGGGGCGTGCTCGCCCAGCTCGTGCGCCAGGAACGCGCTGCACCACGGCTCGTTCAGCGTGGCGTAGGCCTCGACCCTGTCGCCGAGGCGGGAGGCGACGGCCTCCGCGTAGTCGGCGAAGGCGTAGGCGGTGTCGCGCGCCGTCCAGCCGCCGCCCTCCTGGAGCGCCTGGGGCAGGTCCCAGTGGTAGAGGGTCAGGAACGGCCTCAGGCCACGCGCCAGCAGGCCGTCGACGAACCGCTCGTAGTGGTCGAGCCCCGCCTGGTTCACCGCGCCGCGCCCGCCGGGCACCACCCGCGGCCAGGCGACGGAGAAGCGGTAGGCGTCGAGGCCCAGGGACGCCGCCAGGTCGACGTCCTCCTGCCAGCGGCGGTAGCCGTCGCAGGCGACGCGGGCGTCCGAGCCGTCGTCGATCGCCCCCGGCCTGGCGCAGAAGACGTCCCAGATCGAAGGCGAGCGGCCGTCCGCCTCAAGGGCGCCCTCGACCTGGAAGGCCGAGCTGCCCGCGCCCCAGGCGAAGCTCATGTCGTCGCGCACGTCCCCTCCTCTCGCGCCGGGCGTCCCGAGGCGAGGCTCAGGCCCCGCGGCGCAGGTACCTCTCGTAGAGGCGCACGGCGTGCTCCGCCGGCGCGCGGTAGTACTCGTCGGGCGTCACGTCCAGCAGGCCGGTCCAGTCCACCCGCCTCACGCGGGGCGACGTGGCCGCGAACGCCCTGACGGCCTCGGCGTGCGGCTTCAGGGTGCCGTCGGGCCGCACGAGGCCGAAGTGCCGCTCGTGCCTGAAGGCCGTCAGCGGCGGCGTGCCGTGCAGGGACTCGTCGTAGTCGGCGAAGCACCACAGGAGTGCTCCGGTGGCGCCCGCGGCGACGAGGCGCGGCAGGACCTGCGCCACGTAGACGGCGAGGTCCTCCTCGGAGGCCATGAACTGCTCGTGCTCGCCCGCGAGCGCGGTCCAGCGCCAGGTCTGCGACGGCTCGCCGGGGGGCGCCGTGCAGCCGCCCCACTCCTCGGCCAGCACGGGCTTGCCGGAGAGCGCGGCGGTCAGGGCGCAGGCGAACGGCACGAGGTCGGGGTCGAGGGGGGTGCGCGCCCACGGCACGTACATCGGGTAGGCGTGCATCACGGCGACGTCGCACGCGGCGAAGACGTCGTGGACTCGCAGCCCGTTGTCCTCGACGAGGCTCGCCACGTGGAGCCCGCAGGTGACGGGGCGCGACGGGTCGAGGCGCCGGATCAGGGCCGCGATGTCGCGCACCCAGGCGCGCCCGGCCGCGGCGCTGGCCGGCCAGGCGAACAGGTCCGGCTCGTTGCCGAGGCTCCACAGGCGCGGCGCCGGGTGGTCGCGCAGCGCCGTCACGACCTCGGTCACCAGGAGCTCCTCGGCGCGGCGCATCATGGGGTCCTGGTAGGGGTCGCGGTAGCCGGCGTCGACGGGCTCGCCCCCGCTCATCACCACGACCGGCGGCCGCAGGCCCGGCCGCGCCCCCTGCCCGGGCGGCAGCAGCGACCAGCGCGGCGCCCAGTTGGGCCCGCTCATGTGGCCGGTGAAGAACGTGACGGCCAGGCCGAGGCCGTGACGCTCGGCCAGGTCGCACAGCCTCTCGAGCTCGGCCAGGCGCTCCCGCGAGACCGTGTCCGGGGCCGGCTGGAAGTCGTCCCACAGCAGGAAGACCCTCACCAGCTCGAGCCCCAGCGAGGCCACGAGCGCCAGCTCCTCGTCGACCTCCGCGTCGTCGAAGCCCCGCCACCACCACATCGCCTTGCGGCGGGGCCAGTAGTTCACGCCGAGGACGAACGGCTCTCCGGGGGCGGGCGCGGCGGTCCAGGCGGGCCGCCGGCCGGCCGCGGGAGCGACGGCCCCGCGGGCGCGTCCGCCCGCCGGAGCGTCGGCCGCGTGCGGGTCGTCGGCCACGCTCACTTCTCCACGCCCGTGATGACGATGCCGCGCATGAACGAACGCTGCGTGAGGAGGAACAGCGCCACGGGCACGATCATGCCCAGCAGCGCCGTGGCCTGGAGCAGGTGCGGCTGCTGCGAGTAGATGAAGTTGTACTGCTGGATGCCGACGGACAGCGGCTGTAGCTCGGGCCTGCCGAGCGTGTAGAGGAGGGGCTCGAAGTAGTCGTTCCAGGCGAAGACCACGTGGAACAGCGCCACGGCGGCGATCACCGGGTACGACTGCGGCACCACGACCGACGTGAGGACCCGGAGCGGCCCGGCGCCGTCGATCATCGCCGCCTCGTCGAGCTCGGGGGGAGCTGCATGAAGTACTGCCTCAGCAGGAACACGTTGTAGGCGTTGGCGAAGAAGTGCGGGACGATCAGCGGCAGCCAGGTGCCGGTCCAGCCGATCGCGTGGAAGAAGGCGTAGGTGGGCACGAGCAGGACCTGCTTGGGCAGGACGATCGTGGCGATGAGCACCAGGAAGAGGGCGCCCTTGAAGGGCAGGGGGAAGCGCGCGAAGGCGTAAGCGACCATCACGCACGAGACGACCGTGCCGACCATCCCGGTGAACGCGATGAACGCGGTGTTGAAGAGCAGGCGCGGGAAGTCGATGCCGCGCCAGACCTCGGCGAAGTTGCCGGTCCGCGGAGCGAACACGTAGGCGGGCTTCAGGGTGCGCCAGGCGCCCTCCCACGTGACCTCGGCCCCCGCGGGGTCGGCGGGGTCGACGAACACGCTCTCGCGCCGGCCGGGGCGCACGAGAGCGAGCTCCCTCACCTCGCCGTCCAGCGGCACCCGGTAGACGGGCACCTGCCTGCCGCCCACGTCGACCGTCCTCGGCTCGACGGGCAGGACCGGGCCGGTGGCGCTGGCGACGATCTGGTCGCGGTCCTTGAACGACGTGACGACCATGTAGCCGAAGGGCATCAGGTAGACGGTGAGCAGCATCGTGGCGAACAGCGTCACCGTGGCCGTGAGGCCCATCCGTCGCAGCGACCGGCGGTAGTGGGGCGCCGTGTTCGCGTACGAGGACCCCACGGTGGGGTAGGCCCGCGCGCTGCCGACGGCGGCCATCAGCCGCGCTCCCCGCCGGCGTAGAAGACCCAGTGGCGGGCGCTCCAGAAGAGCAGCCCGGTGAGGACCATCGTGACCGCGAACATCAGCCAGGCCAGGGCCGAGCCGTAGCCCATGTCGAAGAACACGAAGCTGGTCTTGTAGAAGTGGATGTTGAAGAACATCGTCGAGCTGCCCGGCCTGCCGGTGCCGTTCGAGAGGATGAAGGGCACCTCGAAGTACCGCATCAGCCCGATCAGCGAGAGCACGAGGTTGTAGAGGATCACCGGCGAGATCAGCGGCAGCGTGACGTGCCGGAAGCGCGCGAGGGGCCCCGCGCCGTCGACGCGCGCGGCCTCGTAGTAGGCGGTGGGCACGGCCTGCATGCCGGCCAGCGTGATCAGGAACGCGTTGCCGAGGCCCCACAGCCCGATGATCACCAGTGCGGGGTAGATCCACCTGACGTCGTCGAGCCAGTTCGGCCCCGGCAGCCCCACGAGCCTGAGCAGCCTGTTCAGCCACCCCGACTGGGTGTTGAGGACGCCCTGCCAGATGTAGATCGCCGAGACGACGGGCACGACGTAGGGCATGTAGAAGAGCGTCCGGAAGAGCGGCTTGCCGACCAGCCACCTGCTGTCGAGCAGGGCGGCCAGCGCCACCGGCAGCACGACGGCGATCGGCAGCGAGATCAGGGCGAACCTGAGGGTCACGCCCAGCGACACCCTCACCAGCGGGTCGACGGTCAGCCGGCGGAAGTTGTCGAGGCCGACGAACGAGACCGCCTCGGGGTCGGTGAGCCTGAAGTCGGTGAACGAGAAGACGAGTGACGCCAGGATCGGCAGGGCGGTGAACGCCGCGAACCCGACCAGCCACGGCGAGAGGAAGACCCAGCCCCAGAGGCGCTGCTCGCGCGCCAGGGGCGTGAGCCTCGCCCCTCGCGGCGCCGCACGAGTGCTCACGGTCGTCCTCCTTCCTCGGCGGCCGGCCGCGCCCGGTGCGTGGCGCAGCCGGCCGCGTACGCGGCGAGGCTAGCGGACCTCGTCGAAGATCGCCTGCAGGTCCGCGATCAGCCTGTCGATCTCGGCGTCGACGTCGAGGCCAGGCTGGCTGTCGAGCAGCGACTTGAACTGGTCGAGGCGGTCGTTCGCCTTGTTGTGGTTCGGCATCACCGACTCGTGGCTGGGCACGTCGGCGTAGGCCACGTGCGCCTTGGCGACCTCCCAGTCGACGCCCTGCGGGAAGCGCTCGTCGAGCGCGGCGAAGAACGCGTCCTGGTCGCCGGGGCGGGTGGGCATGCCGCCGTAGACGGCCAGCAGCTCCAGCGACGCCTCGCCGGTGAGGTACTTCAGCACCTCGAACGCCTCGCGCGGGTGCCGGGTCTGCTTGAGGATGCGGAAGGTGTCGGCGTGGAGCCGGGCGGTCACGGTGCCCTGGTACGACGGCAGCGCGGCGATGTCCCACTCGGTCCCGGTGAGGCAGCAGGTGTACCAGAGGTGCGACTGTGCCATCGCCACCCTGCCCGACTCGAACGGGTTGCCCGCCGCGAGGAGGTCGGAGGCGTCCTCGTCGGCCGAGGGCATGAAGTGGTGCGTCCAGATCGCGTCGTAGTACCAGCGCCAGCCCTCGCGCCAGTTGTCGGGCATCCGGGCGTTGCCCTCCTCGTCGACCATCGTGCCGGGCCCGAAGAGGGTCACGTTCTGCCGCGCCACCCCGGCGCCGGCCCACTGGTTCACGAAGCCCCACTGCACCGTCCGCGCGGGGTCGAACTCGGGCTCGGTCGCGTCGTAACCGTTGGCGTCGACGGTGAGGCGTTTCGCCACCTCGGTGAGCGTGTCGATGTCCCAGGGCACCTCCTGCCCGTCGAGGACGTACGGCGCGCCGACCTCTGTCGGAGGGTACTCGAGGCCGGCCTCGTCGAACAGGGCGGGGCGGTAGTAGAGGAACGCCGGGAAGCTCGCGAACGGGATGCCGATGAGCCCGTCGTCGGTGCGCTGGTTCTCGACCGCCGCCTCGGGGAACTGGCTCAGGTCGTAGCCGTCCTCCTCGATCAGCGGCTGGAGGTCGAGGAAGTTCCCGGCGAACGCGGCCGAGCCCGCGCCGCCGACGGGCCCGACGATGTCGGGCGCCTGGCCGGTGGCGATCAGGGTCGAGAGCGTGGCGACGGAGACCTCGTTGGTGACGTAGACGATCTCGAGCCGGATGTCGTCGCGCGAGGCGTTGAACCTCTCGACGATCGCGTCCTGCGCGGCCTTCTGCTCCGGTTGGGCGCCGGCGCCGAGGCCCACGAACCAGGTGATCGTCACCGGTTGGGCCAGGGCCGCGCCCGCGAGCGCCGTCAGCGCAGCCGCCAGTAGTCTCCTGCCCATCTCACACGTCCTTCCCGGCGGTCACCTGACCGCCACCAGGGGGTGCTCGTAGGGGTGGGCGCGGTCCGGAGCGGCGCCCTCCGTGGAGGTGGGGAACGGGGCGAGGAGCTCCCGCAGGGGGAGCGTGGCCACGCCGCGCGCCACGGCGTCGGCGCCCAGCGCGGCGGTGAGTAGCGGGGCCCGCGTGGGGATCAGCGGCGAGCGCAGCGCGGGCAGGCCGCTCTCCAGGCGGGAGACGAGCGCGTCCACGAGCGGCCCCTCCCAGGCGCCGCCGATGACGATCGCCTCGGGGTCGAGGAGGTACTCGGCGGCGACGAGGGCGGGGGCCAGCGCCTCGGCGGCCTCGTCGAGCCAGGCGAGAACGAGCGGCTCCCCCTCCGCGAGCAGGCGGGCGAGGTCGGCGTAGCTCGACGCCCTCACGCCGGCGGCCGCGAGGCGCTCGTAGAGCCTGAACATGTCGAAGCGCCTGCCCAGGTGGTCGCCGGGCGCGCCGGGGGTCGCCGGCAGGTAGCCGAGCTCGCCGGCGTTGCCCTGCCAGCCGCGGACCGCACGCCCCCCGACGACGATCGCGCCGCCCAGCCCCACGCCGAGGAAGACGTAGAAGTACGAGGACAGCCCGGCGCCGACGCCGTGGTAGCCCTCGCCCAGCGCCGCGGCGGTCGCGTTGTTCTCGAGGAACACGGGCGTGGACAGGCGGCGCGAGAGCAGCGCCCTGACCGAGACGCTCTCCCAGCCGGGGAAGCCCTCGGGGTTGATCACGTTGTCGACGGCCCCGTCGACGATGCGCAGAGGCCCGGGGAAGCCGACCCCCACGCCCCACAGGCGGCGCGGGTCGACGCCTCGCGAGAGCTCCGCGACGGCCTCGACGACGAGGTCGATCGCCTCGTCGGGGCTGGGGAAGCCGCGCTCGACGTGGACGCGCGCGCGTACCTCGCCCGCGAGGTCGACCAGGAGCCCGGTGAGGTGGCCGCGGTCGAGGTCGATGCCGATGCCGAACGCGCCGCCCTCCCGGACCGAGAGCAGGGTGGGGGAGCGCCCGCGGGCGCCCTGGCGCTGTCCGCTCTCGCGCACGAGGCCCCGGACGATCAGCTCGCTGACCAGGTTGCTGACCGTCTGGGGCGTGAGACCGGAGCGCTTGGCGACGTCGGCGCGCGAGAGAGGCCCGTGCAGCCTCACGGTCTCGAGCACGGTGCGCAGGTTGTGGACCCGCGCGTGCTCCAGGTTCGTGCCCTTGAGCACCCAAGCCTCCGTCCTCGCCGGTCGCGGCGGGCGGCAGTGACAAGATGGTTTATTTCATCAAATTGATTAACAAATGTCAACGCGGTGCGGGCACACCGAAAGCGGACAGGTCGTGTCCGTTGGCACGGTTAGCCTCCGCTGCCTGTGGGCGCCCGCCGCGGCCGGGGACCGACGTCCAGGGCGGCGCCGGGCCGCGGGCGGCGGCGCTGCCGGGGCCGCGTACCGGCGCCGGCGGGGGAGCGCCCGGCGCCGCCGGTATACCCTGGGCGCCCTGGGAGGTAGCGGGTGGCCGTCGTCACCACGGGGATCGACCGCAGCGGTCCGGGCGAGTTCGCCGTAGCGGACGCGTACCGCTACGACAGGCGCTCCCCGCTGCGCTGGGTCGTCTCGCACCTGCTCCGCTACTGGCACCTGCTGGCGCTCTTCTTCGTCGGCGCCGTGGCGGCGAACGTCCTCTTCTCGGCGGTGCCCAGGCTCACCGGCAGGGCGTTCGACGCCGTGCTCTCGGGCGGCGGCTACGAGGCGCTCCTCCGCACGGCGCTGTTGATCCTCGTCGTCGTACTGCTGCGCTCGGTCCTCGACCTCGGACAGAGCTTCGCGATCGAGACGCTGGGGCAGAGGCTCGAGCGCGACGCGCGCGACGAGCTCTACCAGGCGCTCCTCGGCAAGAGCCAGACGTTCCACAACCGCCAGCGCGTCGGCGACCTCATGGCCAGGGCGGCGAACGACGTGCGCCAGCTCAACCCGATGATGAACCCGGGCGTGTCGCTGATCACCGAGTCGGCGCTGAGCCTGGTCGTACCGCTCGTGTTCGTCGCGACGATCGACCCGCGGCTCCTGGCGGCGCCGCTCTGCTTCGTGGCCGCGTTCGGGTTCGCCCTGCGCTCCTACCTCCGCCAGCTCAACCCCGTCGTGGGCCAGCTCCGCTACCGCTTCGGGCAGCTCAACGCCGGCCTCAACGAGACGATCACCGGCATCGAGGTCGTGAAGTCGACCGTGCAGGAGCAGCAGGAGAAGGAGAAGTTCGAGCGCGAGGCCCGCGCCGTGCGCGACCTCCAGGTGCGTCAGGGCATCGTGCAGGGGCGGTACCTGCCGCAGCTCCTGATCGGCGTCGCGATCGCCGGCGCCTTCGCGCACGGCGTCGTGCTGCTCGGCAGGGGAGCGATCACGACGGGCGAGCTCGTGGCCTACATGGGCCTCGTCGGCGCCCTGCGCTTCCCGGCGGGCGTCTCCAGCTTCACGTTCTCGCTCGTGCAGCTCGGGCTCGCGGGCGCGAAGCGGATCCTCGAGCTGATCAACGCCGAGGTCGACATGGACGTGGGCGAGACGCGGTACGCGGGGCGCATCCGCGGCGAGATCGAGTTCAGGAACGTCTCGTTCGCCTACGAAGGGGACGGCAGGGAAGCGCTGGTCGACGTCAGCTTCCGCGTCGAGCCCGGCCAGACGGTGGCCATCGTGGGGCAGACCGGCTCGGGCAAGAGCACGATCACGAAGCTGGTGAACCGCATCTACGACGTGACGTCCGGCGCGATCCTCGTCGACGGCGTCGACGTGCGCGACTGGAACCTGGACGCGCTGCGCTCGCAGGTGGCGGTGATCGAGCAGGACGTGTTCCTGTTCTCGCGATCGATCGCCGAGAACATCGCCTTCGGGCTGGGCGACCTGGCCACCCGCGAGAGGATCGTCGAGGCGGCGAAGGCCGCCCAGGCGCACGACTTCATCGTGTCGCTGCCCGACGGCTACGACACGGTGATCGGCGAGCGCGGCGTGACGCTCTCCGGCGGGCAGCGCCAGCGCCTCGCGATCGCCCGCGCGCTCCTCACCGACCCGCGCGTCCTCGTGCTCGACGACTCGACCTCGGCCGTCGACAGCGCCACCGAGGACCAGATCCAGAAGGCGATCAACAGGGTGAAGGGCGGCCGCACGACGCTGATGATCACGCACCGCCTGTCGCAGATCAGGAACGCCGACCTGGTGCTGCTGGTGCACGGCGGCCGGCTCGTCGACAAGGGCACGCACCACGAGCTGCTGGAGCGCGACCACCTCTACCGGCGGATCTTCGCGAGGTACGACTGATGGGCTTCGTCATGGACGGCCTCGCGGCCGAGGCCTACGACCGCGAGTACTCCGACTCCCAGCTTCTCAGGCGCATCGTCGCCTACTTCCGGCCCTACGCCGGGGCGATGCTCGCGGCGGGCCTCGCCGTGTTCGTCATGGCGGGCATGGACGCGGCGCTGCCGATCATCGTCTCGGTGGCCATCGACAGGCTCGAGGGCGGCGTCGCCGCGGGCGACCTGTGGGACCGCGCCGGCGGGCTGGTCCTGATGTTCCTGGGCGCCGCCGTACTGTCGTGGACCCTCAACCTCGTCAGGCAGTGGCTGTCGGCCAGGTCCGTGGGCGACGTCGTGCTCAGGCTCCGCCGCGACGCCTTCGACGCCGTGATGGCGCGCGACATGTCGTTCTACGACGAGTTCTCGACCGGCCGCATCGTCAGCCGCGTCACCTCCGACACCCAGGACTTCTCGACCGTGGTCACCCTGACCCTGAACCTGGTCGGCCAGGTGCTGCAGGTCGGCATCCTCTACGCCGTCCTCGCCTACATCGACGGCCGCCTGGCGCTGCTCGCGTTCGCCATCGCGCCGGTCGTGGTGGCGGTGGCGCTGGCGTTCAGGCGCATCGCCAGGCGGGTGACGCAGCAGTCGCGCCGCGTGCTGGCCGAGGTCAACGCGAACGTGCAGGAGTCGCTGACCGGCATCGCCGTCGCCAAGGCGTTCAGGCAGGAGCACGCGGTCTACGAGCGCTTCGCGGACGTGAACCGCCAGTCGTACCGCCTGAACCTCGTCCAGGGCCTGACGTTCTCGGCGATCTTCCCGGTGCTGGGGCTGGTGTCCGGCCTCGGCACGGCGCTGATCGTGTTCGCGGGCGGGGACAGGGCCCTGGGCGGCGCGATCACGCCGGGCCAGTGGTTCCTCTTCGTCGAGGCGCTGGCGCTGGTGTGGTTCCCGCTCACCTCGATCGCCTCGTTCTGGAGCCAGTTCCAGCTGGGGCTCTCGGCCAGCGAGCGCGTCTTCGCCCTGATCGACGCCGAGCCCCGCGTCACGCAGACCGGGTCGCGCGACCCTGGCAGGCTGAAGGGCCGCATCGAGTTCCAGGGCGTCGACTTCCACTACGACGCCCGCGAGCCGGTGCTCGTCGGCTTCGACCTGGTGATCGAGCCGGGCGAGACGGTGGCGCTCGTCGGCCACACCGGGGCCGGGAAGTCGTCGATAGGCAAGCTGATCGCCCGCTTCTACGAGTTCCAGGGCGGGCGGATACTGGTGGACGGGCTCGACGTCCGCGAGCTCGACCTCGCCGCGTACCGGCGCCAGCTCGGCATCGTGCAGCAGACGCCGTTCCTGTTCTCCGGCACCGTGCGCGACAACATCCGCTACGCCAAGCCCGGCGCCAGCGACGAGGAGGTCGTGGCCGCGGCGCGGCGCATCGGCGGCGGCGACTGGCTGGAGGCCCTGCCCAACGGGCTCGACACCGACGTGGGGGAGGGCGGCCGCGGCGTCTCGATGGGCCAGCGTCAGCTCATCGCGATGGCGCGCGTCCTGCTGCAGGACCCGGCGATCCTGATCCTCGACGAGGCCACGGCGTCGGTGGACCCGCTCACCGAGGCACAGATCCAGGAGGGGCTGGAGGTCGTCCTCGAGGGACGCACGTCGGTCGTGATCGCCCACCGCCTGTCGACGATCAAGAGCGCCGACCGCATCCTGGTGCTGCGCCAGGGCGAGGTGATCGAGGAGGGCACGCACGAGCAGCTCATGGCCCGCGGCGGCCACTACGCCGAGCTGTACCAGACGTACTTCCGCCACCAGTCGCCCGACTACCGGGTCGAGGCCGCCGGCTAGCCGGTCGGCGCCTCGCGGCGCCCCTCAGCGCCGCAGCGCGTCGACGGTCGTGACGAGGTGGCCGATGCGCCCGGCCATGCGCCGCGCCAGCCACTCGTAGACGCCGCTCGCCGCCCGGGGGTCGTCGCGCCGCAGGCGCGCCAGGTCGTCCAAGGTCAGGCGGTAGACGACGGACGGCTCGTCGGCGCGGACCGTCGCCCCCCGGGGCTCGCCCGTGAGCAGGCCGACCTCGCCCACGGGGTGGCCGGGGCCCATCGTCTCGAGCCGCTCGGGCTCGCCGCCGTCGCGCGTGCGCAGGGTCGAGAGCCGCCCGGCCGCGACCAGGTAGAGGGCGTCGGCGGCGTCGCCCTGGGCGAAGAGCCGCTGGCCCGCCGCGAGCTCGACGCGGCCGAGGTAGGGCTCGAGGGCCGTGGGCGCGAGCCCGGTGCAGGAGACCAGGTCGGCCAGCGCGACCTCGGCCTCACCCGCGGAGGCGGGCGACGTCGCCGTCGCGGCGGCGGCCAGGACGCCGGCCTCACGCTCCTCGAGCGCGGCGTCGACCGACGGGAAGGCGCGCAGCGGCGCGCCGGCGCCGGCCCGGGACAGCGCGGCGCCGACGGCGGGCGGCACCGCGGCGAGCCAGAGCCGGCTGCCCCGCGCCTCGCAGCGCCTCGCCAGCGTGAGCAGGGCCATCGCGCCGCTGGCGTCCACCCCCGTCACGCGCGCGAGGTCGAGCAGCACGGTGTCGACGGCGCGCTCGCGGAACGCCGCCTCGGCGCGCTCGAGCACGCGCGAGGTCGTCCCGAAGAACAGGAAGCCCTGGAGCTGGAGGACGAGCAGGCCGTCGGCGGCGGCGTCGAGCGCAGCCTGCTCCGCCTGGGAGCGCCGCACCCGGCTCCGCATCTCGGCCCCGGTCGCGGCGTACCTCACCGGGTCGACGCGGCCGTAGCTGACGACGAAGAGCAGCACCGTGAGCACGAGGCCCAGCGCCACGCCCGGCAGGAAGCCGAGCAGGGCGATCGCCACGAGGATCGCCACCACGATCGCGTACTCGACCGCGGCCATCCGCCGCCAGCCGGTGGCGATCCACTCGTCGAGGAAGTCGAGCCCCAGGTAGGAGACGACGCCGCCGACGACGGCGCGCGGCAGGTAACCCACGGCGTTGCCGCCGAACAGGAGCGCGGCCAGCAGCAGCACGGCGGCGACGAACACCGAGGCGTTCGTGCCGCGGCCCGCCCGCCGGTTCAGCGCCGTGAGCGAGACGACGTGGTAGCCGACGATGCCCCCGCCCACGCCCGCGGCGAGGTTGCCGAACCCGGCCGCCCTGAGCTGCCTGTCCAGGTCGACCCTGCCGGGCTCGTTGAGCTCCGCGGCCGTGACGTTGAGGAGCGTAGCCACGAGGGCCAGCGCCGGCACCGTGGCGAGCGCCGGGAGCTGGGCGGCGACGAGCTGCCAGTCGGCGAGGGCGAGCTCCGAGGGCGCGAGCGGCCTCAGCATCCCGCCGCCGCCGGCGCCGGAGAGCAGGAGGCCGGCCTCGCGCCAGGAGGCGAGGTCGGCCCCCGTGAGCGCCAGCGCCAGGTAGAAGCAGGCGACGCCGGCGGCCACGGTGAGCGGGAAGGCCAGCGGCGTGCGGGCGCGGCGCGCGACGACGAGGAGGCAGAGCGCGAGCAGCAGGCCCGGCGCGACCTCGTACCACCAGCCCGAGCCGAGCACCGAGCCGATCGTGAAGACGTCGACGTAGTCGTCGGTCATCACGCTCACGCCGCCCAGTAGGAGCAGCCAGCCGGTGCCGGCGAGGAACCCGCCCATCACGGGGTAGGGGAGGAACCGCACCAGGCCGCCCAGCCGCAGCCAGCCCACGACGACGAAGACGAGGCCCGTGGCCAGGGTCGTGAGGCCCGACATGACGACCACGGTCGCGAAGCCGCCGTCGGCGGCAGCGGCCAGCGCTCCGCCCGCTGCGGCGGGGGCGACGGCGCCCGCGACCACCGCCGCCGGCGCGTCCTGGGCGCCGGCCACGGCCCCGCGCAGCGTCCCCGCCAGCGCCACCGTCAGCATCAGCGCGAAGGCGCTGGCGAGCCCCAGGCCGACGCCGCGGGCCGCGCCCTCCGCGCCGGTGGGCCCGTAGACGAGCGTCCCCATCGAGACGGCGATCGTGAGGGCGACCGCGGCGACGACGGCCCCGGCGCCGAGGTCGGCGAGCAGCGCGGCCGGGCCGAGCCGAGCGGAGAGACGCCGCTCGGCCGGCCCGGCGAGGTGTTCGCTCACGGTGTCTTCTGCAGCCACTCTGTAGCGCTCGCGCACGTCCCCGACGGGACCGTTCCCGCCCCGGAGGCTGGGGTCATGCGCGAGCGTACAGCATCCCGCGGCTAGAGGCTGCCGCAGAGCTCCTTCACGGCGTACGGCCCGCCGGCGGCGTAGGCCTTCAGCAGCGGCAGCCCCGGCAGGCCCGCGAACGTACCCGTCAGCGGGTCGAAGCCGCCTACGGCCAGCTCGGCGCGGCCGCCGTCGGCGGTCGGGCCGCCGGGCAGCGCGGGCTCGCACCGCGGCGCCGGCGTCTGGAGGTCGAGCGCGCTGAAGGCCGAGACGATCGGCGCGGCGAACGAGGTGCCCTTGAGCGCGAGGCCGACGGTGCCCTGCCGCCTGATCACGATCACGTCGCCCGGCGCCAGGACCGCCGCCGCGTTCGAGAAGCCCGCCCTGAAGGGGTGGGGCAAGAGCGCCTGCGGGTCCTCGTCCGTGCCCACGGCCTGGGCGCCGACGCTCACGACGCCCTGCAGGGCCGCCGGGAACATCGGGAAGTCGAGGCCGTAGTTGCCCGAGGCCGCGACGAAGACGATCGAGTCGAGGCCGTCGCCGCACCCGGTGCCGCCGGCGGGCGGGCAGCCGATCGCCGCGAGCAGCGCGTCGTCGACGACGCTGACGGGGCTGCGCACGGCCTGCTCGAGCTCGGCCTGCAGCGCGCTCGAGACGCTGTTGTAGGCCATGAGCGCGGCGACGTAGTCCTCGAAGCCGAAGCCCTCGTCGATGCCGGAGAGGTCGCCGACGGCGCCGTTCGGGTCCGAGGTGACGCTGGCGAAGTCGTCCAGCACGCCGCAGGGGACGATGCTGAAGCTCATGTTCACGACCACTTGCTTGAACCCGCGCGCCTTCGCCGTCGCCAGCGCGTCGGCCAGGGCCGCGGCGGCCGTGTCGGTGTCGAAGGTGCCCTCCCTGCGGCCGTTCACGGCCTGCACGCGCAGCCTCGGGGTCCAGGCGTGCCCGCCGAACTGGACGTAGGGGGCGCCGCCGAGCCTGGGCTCGTAGCCGAAGACGCCTAAGCCCCGCGCCCGCTGCAGCACCTGCACGACCTCGAAGAACACGAGCCCGCCGTGGCTGTACTCGCCGTCGGTCGCCAGGTGCAGCAGGTCCTCGTTCTCGAGGTCCCCGAGGTCGCCGAACGCGAGGCTGGGGGGCAGGAGGTAGTCGGTCGGCTGCTTGGCGTCGCCGAAGTCGTCGAGGACGATCAGCAGGACGTCGCGCTTCGGCAGGCCGGTGAAGAGGAGCGGGGCGGCGTACGCGTCGAGTCCCACGCGCCCGATGTCGCCGGCCTCCTCCTCCACCACGAAGAGCCCGCCCGTGCCCGCGCCGACGGCCTGCAGCCCGGCGCCGACGGCCTGCAGGCCCGCGCCCACCGCCTGGAGCCCCGCTCCCACGGCCTGCAGGCCCTGGCTCGGCAGGCTAAGCTCGTTGGCCGGGCAGCTGCCGGCGTCGAGGTCGAGGGCGCCCTGGCCGGAGAGCACCGCGAGCTGCTCGGGGGAGGTGGGGGAGAGGACCTTGAACCTGACCTCGAAGGTGCCGCCGGAGGGGACGGTGATCAGGCCCTTGCTGCTGCCGCCGCCGTGGCCCTTGCCGCCCTTCTGGACGACCCTGACGTCGAGGTAGCCGAGGCACTCGGGCTCGCCGCGGCTGCACAGCGGGGCGTCGTCGTCGGAGGTCATGCGGATCTCGACGCGCACCTGCTCGGCGACCGAGGGGTCGAGCACCGGCCACCGCAGCGTGTAGGTGTCGCCCGAGCGCGTGAGTGCGTCGCCGCCGTCTCTCGTGCTGAGCTTCTCCTGGAGCGGCTCGCAGGCCTGGCCGGTCTGGGCGCAGGCGAGCTCGAAGACCAGGACCTCGACCTCCTGGTGCTCCAAGAAGTCGCCCTTGGGCTGACCGCTGCCGACGGGCGGCAGGTAGCGGACGCGCAGCGAGTCGTCGGGCTTGAAGCTGGAGTTGGCCAGCTCCACTCCCTCCTCGAGCGCGTCCCTCAGCGCCTCGGCCGAGGGGTCCAACGTAGTCGTCTGACAACCCGTGACGGCCAGCAGGAGCGCCGCCGCCACGACGAACCCGCGCGCCGCGGCGCGCGTTCCGCTCCGGTGCTCAGGCATCCCAGACCTCCCCCGAAGGCAGCCGGCCGGGCGGCCACCCAGTGGACGCCTACCTCGTCTGCGCCCACGCCTTCGAGTCCGGGGCGATGATAGTGAAGCGAGGCACGCTCCTCGCCGCAACGCTCACAGCGGAAGCGCGGCGCGCGTGTCACGCCGCGGGGCGGCGCCCGGAGCGCGGAGGCGCAGCGGCAGCCCGGCGCCTGGAAGCGGCAGCCCGGAGCCTGGAAGCGGCGCTCGGCGCCGGCAGCGGAGCCGCGCGCCTACGCCAGCACGGGCTGGCCCAGGGCGAGCGCGACGACGTCGGCGAACGACATCGACGCCGCCGCGGTCTCCGCACGCTCCCAGGCGTCGGGGCCGGCGGCGACCACGGACGCGCCCCTCACCTCGTCGAGGGTCCGCCTCACGTCCTCGTCGGGGGCCGCGCCGATCGAGGCCAGCAGGGCCTCGGCGCAGGCGCACAGCTCGAGCGCGCGCTCGGGGTCGTCGGCGACGGCCGCGAGGCCCGCCAGCGCCGTGGCCGCCTCGCGCCGGTTGTCGATCGCGTGGGCGTGCTCGAGGCTCTGGCGGTAGAGGCCGCGCGCCGCCGGGCGGTCGCCGCGCCGCCTGGCGAGGTCGCCCAGGTTGTTGAGGCTCACCGCCATGCCGAGCCTGTCGCCGAGGCTGGTGCGCGACGCGAGGCTCTCCTCGTAGAGCCGCTCGGCCCGCTCGAGGTCGCCCCGCTCCGCGGCCATGAAACCGAGGTTGTTGAGCGCCACGGCGGTGCCGGCGACGTCCCCGAGCCGCCGCCTGATCGCCAGGCTGTCGCGGAGGAGGTCCTCGGCCTCGGCGTTGCGGCCCGAACCGGCGGCGATGATCGCGAGGTTGTTGAGGGCGTTCGCCACGCCCAGCTCGTCGTTCGCCTCGCGCCTGACCTCGAGGCTGCGCGTGAACAGCTCCTCGGCCTCCTCGCGCTGCCCGCGGTAGAGGGCGACGTTGGCGAGCCCGTGCAGCGCCCGGGCCCGCGCCCTGTCGTCGCCGAGCTCCGCGGCCACCGACAGCGCCTCGTTGAGGAGCGCCGTGGCGCCGGCGTACTCGCCGAGGTGCCAGAGCACGTTGCCGCCGAGCGCGAGGAGCGCCTTGACGAGCTCCTCGCGCGCGCCGAGCCGGCGCGCGGCGGACACCGCCTCCTCCAGCCACTCGCGGGCCGCGGTGTGGTCGCCCTGACGCTCGCTCAGCTCGCCCAGCAGGCGCCTGGCCGTCGCCTCGGCCAGCGCGTCGCCGGCGGCCCTGGCGACCTCGAGGGCCTCGCGCAGGCGCCGCTCGGCGCGGGCGTGCTCGCCGGCGAACGCCTCGACCTCGCCGAGCGCGAGCAGCGCCGGCAGGGCCTCCTCGCCGCTGACCTCGGACAGCAGCTTCTCGAGGTAGAGGACCGCGGACTCGCTGGCGTAGTTCGCCTTCGCCGCGAGCCCGGCCTTCCACAGGTACTCGCGGCGCTTCTCGGGGAAGGCCGAGCGCCCGTAGTGGAACGCGAGCTCGTCGAGGTGCGGGTCGGCCGGGCTGGCGACGGCCTCCTCGACGTGCCTGGCGACGCGCCCGTGGAGCTCGACCTTGAGGGCGTGCGGCAGGCTCTCGTACGCCGCCTCGTGCGTGATCGTGTGGTCGAAGCGGTACAGGGGCGGTTCCTCGCTGACCGGCACGGCCACGCCGGCGCGGGCGGCGGCGCGCAGGTCGCCGGCCACGTCGTCGGCGCGGCGCTCGGGCCGGCACGCCTGCAGCCACGGCACGGGGAACTCGCGGCCGATCACGCTCGCGACCTTGAGGCTCGTCTGCTCCTGCTCGCCGAGGCGGTCGAGGCGGGCGAGCGCGAGCGCGTGGAGGGTCTGCGGCAGCGCCGCCTCGCCGAAGCCGGCGAGCGCGCCGTCGGCCTCCAGCAGCTCGTCGACGAGCGCGGTGACGAACAGCGGGTTGCCCTCGGCGCGCTCCAGGAGCCGGGCCAGCAGGGCGTCGCTAACGTGCGAGGCGCCGCGGGCCGCCAGCCGCGAGCGCGCCAGCTCCTCGGCCTCCGCCGGCGTCAGCGGGCCGAGCAACACCTGGGCGGCGCCGGGCAGCACCGGCGCGCGGGAGCGGAGCGACCCGGACGCCGGGCGCGCCGCGGTGATCAGCGCGGCGGGCAGGTCGGGGAGCTGACGCGCCCAAGCCTCGAGGAGCTCGCTCGAGAGGGCGTCGGCGGCGTGGAGGTCCTCGAGCACCACGACCAGGGTGCGGCCCAGCGCGGAGAGGCGGCGCGCGTGCGCGCCGAGGAGCGACACGAGCAGCTCGAGCCGCGATGCCGGCCGCAGCTCGGGGCCGAGGGAGGCGACGAGGTCGTTCTCGGGGATCACGAGGTCGAGGACCGGCGCGAGCAGGGGCGCGCGGGGCGCGAGCGCGGGGTCGACCCTGGCGACGGCGTCCTCGACCGCCGCCGCGCGCTCGGCGGCGGGAGCGTCGCGCGCGAGCCCGAGGAGGTCCGCGAACACGGTCGACCAGACGCGGTAGGGCGCCTCGCCGGCGAACGGCTGGCAGGCCCCCGAGAGGACCTCGAGGTCCCCCGCCCCGGCCGCCTGCAGGGCCGCGGCCACGAGGTGGGTCTTGCCCATGCCGGCCTCGGCCGTGAGCTGCACGGCCTGGCCGCGGCCGAAGCGCGCGCTCATCACGGCCTCGATGAGCACGGCCAGCTCGGCGTCGCGGCCCACGACGGGCTTCGCGCCGGCGGTGGACGGGACGACGACGGTCGCGCGCCCCTCGGCGGCCACCAGCTCCCACACGGGCACGGGCTCGGGCGAGCCCTTCACGGCGACGGTCGCCACCTGGCGGAGCTGGAAGGCGTCGGCGCAGGCGCGGGCGAACGCCGGGCTGGCGTAGGCCGACCCCGATGGCGCCAGCGTCATCATGCGGGCGGCCATGTTCGTCTCGGGGCCGAGGGCGCCGTAGGTGCGCCGGCCGGCGCCGCCGTAGGCGCCGGTGCGCGCGGTGCCGTAGCCGAGGCCGACGCTGACCGTCGTGAGGTAGGGGAACCGCGCCGCCGCCTTGCGCAGCTTGAGCGCGGCGGCGGCGCAGCGGTGGGCGTCGTCGCCGAAGGAGACGGGGGCGCCGAAGGCGGCGTAGAGGTAGGTGCCCTTGTCGCCCGTCGTGAGCTGGACGACCGAGCCGCCCACGCGGCCCACCTCGCCCTGCACCCAGCGCACCAGCTCGTCGAGCTTGTCGCCGGCGGCGGGGTCGCCGTCGAAGTCGATGCCCTCGAAGCGCATGAACAGCGCCGCCACCGGCCGCAGCTCGGTGAGGAACTCGCCCTGGCCGGCCTCCAGCCGCCGCCTGACGGTGGGCAGGACCCACGGCGCGAGGCGGTCGACGTCGAGCCGCGCCCGCGCCGGCGCGGGACCGGACGGGCGGGCGTCTGCTGGCAGGGGCAGCTCGAGCCTGAACCCGACCTCGCGCTCGTCGGTCAGGCGGCGCTCGGCGCGCACGCGCGGCCCCAGGGTCCTGAGGACGTCGGCGGCGACGACGACCTCGCCCTTCTCCGCGACGGCGCTGAGGCGCTCCAGGCGCGCCACCGTCGCTCCCGCCACGACGTCGATGAGCTGCACGTCGGGGTCGCCGACGACGTACCGGCTGACGGGCCCGGCGGAGACCGCGACCCGGAGGCTGAGGCGCACGCGCTCGCCGGGGAGGCCCTCGACCTCGACCTCGGCGAATGGCTCCATCGCCGCCTGCATGCAGGCGGCCGCGCGCGCCGCGACGCGGCCGTCGTCGCCGGGGAAGTAGGCGAGGACGGCGTCGCCGCTGAAGCCGATCACGCTGCCGCCGCCCTTGGCGACCTCGGCGACGAGGGCGTCGTAGAGCCGGTCGAGTTGCCGCGCCACCTCCTCGGCGCCGCGGCGACGGCCCATCGCCGCCACGAGGCGGGCGGTGAGCGCCGTGAAGCCCGACACGTCGGCGAAGAGGACCGCGCCCCGGCCGCGGCCGCGCGGTCCCGGGTCGGACCTCTCCCACCGGCGGTCCTCGGGCACGTAGGCGCCGAAGGCCTCGGCCACTATGGCGCGGCTGGCGGCCCCTCTGTCCACGACTCGCGGGCATGTTACATCCGCGGGGGCTCGCTTCCGCCGCGCGCTCGTGCGAACATCGGCTGGTGCTGCTCGGCGTCCTCCTCGGCTTCGCGCCCGGCTCGGCGATCGGCATCGGCCGGTTCGGCTACGGCCTCGTCCTGCCCCTGATGCAGGCGGACCTGGGGCTCACGCTCGCACAGGCGGGGCTGGTCGGCAGCGCGAACACGGGCGGCTACCTGCTCGGCGCCGCCCTCAGCCACGCCGTCCTGGGCCGCGTCGGCTACCGGCGGGGCGTCTACGCCAGCCTCTTCCTCCAGGTCGCCACGATGCTCGCCCTCTGGCTCGGCCCGCCCTACTGGGTGGTGCTGGCGCTGCGGCTGGCGCAGGGGGTGCTGGGCGCGTTCGTGTTCGTAGGCGGCGCGGCGCTGCTCCTCGCCAGCGGGGCGCGCGCCACCGCCATGGGCCTCTACTTCGGCGGCATGGGGGCGGGCCTGGTGCTGTCGACCCTGTCGCTGCCGCTCGCCGACGGCTGGCGGTCGGCGTGGGGCCTCCTCGGCCTCATCGGGCTGGTGATGGCGCTCGTGGCGTCGGTGGCCGCCCCGCGCCTGCGGGAGCCGCCTCCGCGGCGGCCCGAGGAGGGCGGCGGGCTGGGGCGGCTCGCGCCCGCCCTCGTCGTCTACGCCCTCTACGGCGCCGGCTACATCGGCTACATGACGTTCGTTACGAGCGGCGTCGCGGCCCCGCTGGCGCCGTTCTGGGTCGTGCTGGGGGTGGGGGCGGCCCTCACCGGCCCCGCCTGGGGGCCCGTGATCGACAGGTTCGGCGGCGCCGCCGGGCTGCGGCTGGTGCTGCTGGTCCTCGCGGTCAGCAGCCTCTCGCCGCTGCTGGCGGCGGTCCCGTACGTCTCCGCCCTGCTCTTCGGGATCAGCTTCCTCGGCGTGATCACCGCGCTCACGACGCTTTTCCGCGAGAGGCTGCCGGCGGGCGAGTGGGCGCGGGCGATGGGCCTCTCGACCGCGGCGTTCGCGACGGGCCAGGCGCTCGGTCCCGGCCTCAGCGGCGTGGCCGGTGACCTCTTCGGCGGCGTCGACGCGGCGCTGTGGGCGGCCTCGGCGTTCCTCGCGGCGGCCCTGTTGCTGTCGTTCGTGCCGCTGCGCTCCGACCCGCGGCCCTGACGCGGCGCCCTACCCGGTGAGGCCGCGCTCGCGCGCCCACACCACGGCCTCGGCGCGCGAGTGCACGTCGATCTTCTGGTAGATGTTCGCCAGGTGGTTGCGCACCGTGCGCGGCGTGATCGCCAGCTCGGCGGCGATCTCCTCGTTCGTCATCCCCTGCGAGATGCGGGCCAGGACCTGCCGTTCGCGGTCGCTCAAGAGGTCGACGCCCGAGCCTTCCTCGGGCCGGCCCTGCACCTGCGCCAGGCGCTCGACGAGGCGGCGGCTGAACCAGGTCGTGTCGGCCATGACCTCCTTGATCGCCCGCATCAGCTCCTCCTGCGAGCGCTTGCGCTCCGACACGTCGAGGAACAGACGCAGCCAGCCGTAGTCCTCGTCGAGGCGTAGCCTGTCGCCGGAGGCGAGCACGTCGCGGTACGAGCCGTCCCGGCAGCGCAGCCGCACCTCGACCTCCTCGAAGGGGCCGCCCGCCGCCACGGCCGCGTCCATCGCGTCGCGGTCGGCCCGCGACGCCCACAGCCCCAGCTCGGCGATCGTGCGGCCGACGGCCTCGGCCGGCGCGTGGCCGGTGAGGCGCGAGAACGCGCGGTTCACGTCGACGACGCGCCCCTCGGCCTCGGTCGTGATGCAGGCCGCCACGGGGCTGACCTCGAAGGCCTGCTGGAAGCGGAGCTGGCTGCGGCGCAGGGCCTCGGTGCGCTCTCCCACCTGCCGTTCCAGCTCCTGGTTCATGCGCGCCAGCTCGCGGTTCGCGCGCTCCAGGCGCCGGTTCACGCGCGCGAGCTCCTCGCGGGAGGCGCGCAGCGCGGCCGCCGAGCGCGCCCGCTCCATCGCCGACCAGGTGCGCTCGGCGACCTCGCCCACGAGCATCACCTCGCTCTCGTGCCAGACCCGGGGCACGGGGGAGGTGACGGACAGGCTCCATATCGGCCGGCGCGGCCCGCGGTGGAGCGGGACCGTCACGAACGCCGCGATGCCGGCGCCCAGGAGGTCGCGCTTGACGCGCTCGGGGAGCGCCGGGTGCCCGGCGACGTCGTCGACCACGTGGGGCCCCTCGTCGAGGGGGTCCATCAGCTCTCTGGATCTCGAGGGCTGGACGGTGCCGGAGGGGACCGGCTGTCCCTGGGCCGAGTGCCCGGGGCCGAGCGAGTACGAGTCGTCGACGTCGTCGAACTCGCCGATGAACGCCATCCCCGCACCGAGGCGCTCGCACAGCAGGCGCGTGGCGAGCCTGCCGACCTCGCGCTCGTCCTCGAGCGTGCGGAAGGCGTCGCTGAGCTCCAGCAGGAAGGCGTACGCGCTCCGCTCCCCGCCGGGCGACGGAGCGGCGTCCCACTCCCACGCCCCACCGGGCGGCGGGGGAGTGGCCGACCCTCTCTTCCGGGACTCCACGCCACAGAGTACGAGAAAGGGGCGGCCGGGGCGACGTAGGACGCCCCACGCGCCCCGGCCGCCGACGCCGGCTGTCACTCGACGGCGATCTTGCGGCTCCTCGCCGCCTCCGCTGTGAGCGGGACGGTCACCTCCAGCACGCCGTCGGCGAACCGCGCGGTGACCTTGTCCTCGTCGACGCCGTCGGGGAGCGGGACGACGCGCTCGAAGCGGCCGTAGCGCCGCTCGCTGCGGAGCACGCCCTCCCTCTCGTCCTTCTGCTCCAGCGTGCGCTCGCCGGCGATGCGCAGCGCGCCGTCGACGAGCTCGATGTCGATGTCCTCCCGCCGGAGGCCCGGCAGGTCGGCGGTCACGACCAGCGCGCCGTCGGTCCTGCGCACCTCGATCTCGGGCAGCCAGGTGTCGGCGAAGCCGCCCCAGTCGCCGCGGGTCGCCAGCAGGGACGGCGCCGACCAGAGCTCGTCCATCATGCGGTTCAGGTCCTCGACCATGCCCCGCATGACCGCGAACGGGTCGCCGGCGTAGCCCGGGATCACCTCGACCTCGGGTTCGCGGCGCCGCACGAGCGAGCCGAAGGGCCTGCCGAACCAGCCGGAGCGCGTGCGGTGCTGCCGGCCGCCCTCGTCGGTCTGCCTACCAGCGTCGTTCTTGGCCATATGGCGCCTCCTTCCCTCGACATCCAGGCTAGCCCCGGCCCGATGGGATACGTGTCCCTCGGGCCTACCGGGCCCGGCTTCAGGCGGCGGCGCGGACGCGGCGCTGCCGGGCGTGGTCAGGGGTCGCAGCGCGGGCGACGGCCGCGGCCGGGGCGGCGCGGCTGCCCGCCCGGAGCGCCTCGTGCCAGGCGTCCTGGTGGTCGGAGAGGTCGCCGACGACGAGGGTCAGCAGCACGGCCGCCGCGGCCCCGAACGCGTCGGCCGCGAGCGGCAGCAGGTCGGCGAAGGCGAGGGAGGTGACGGCCTCCGGGAAGGGGACGAACGCCAACGCGGCGCTGCCGGCGTAGCCCAGCAGGACGCTGGCGAGGAACGCCAGCCAGCAGGCCCACCACCCGCGCACGAGGGGCGGGACGGGGAGGGAGCGCCAGCGCCCTGGGTCGCGGCTGGCGCGCCAGGCCTCGGCGACGGCCCGGTACGGCACCCAGAGGTTCGCGAGCGGGACGATGAAGGAGGCCGCCGCCACCGGAGCGGGGACGCGCGGGCCGACGGCGCCGATCGCGCCCGCACCGGCCACCGCCTGGACGACCCAGGCCGCGACCACCGGCGCGCAGGCCATGAACGTGAGGACCTGCAGCACGACGAGCCGGGACAGCGCCCGGTAGACCTCGCCGGCGGCGTCGAGCGCCTGGGGCTGGCCCGCGCCCGCGCGCAGCCGCAGCACCAGCTCGCCGGCGCCGGCCGCCAGCTTCACGACCGAGACGAAGGCGAACAGGATCAGCAGTAGTATCGCCAGGTTCGCCACGAGGCCGAAGCCGCGCGGCCTTGTCTCCGTACCGTCCATGACCCGACCCCCCCTGGGTACGACGTTCGCGTCCGTGACGCGTCACCTCTCCAGGCTGCCAGATGCTAGACCGTCTGGTCTTACGGGAAACCCACATCGGGGGAGCGCGCTCACGGGCCCGGTCCCGCGGGCGGCTTACACGGGCGTATGTGAAACATGCCCCAATGGCCCCGACGGAGCCCATGGACCCCTTGACAGACGCTGCTTATGCGAGCGAGGCTTGGCGGCGTAGCCTTGGGGGCCCGCTGCGGCGGACTGGGGGAAACACAGCTACGACATCTGCTGACCATGGGTTCGAGGGGCCACGCTCCCGACCGGGTCCGGTGACGGGCCGGGGCGGACGCCGTCGGCCCCGTGGGGGAAGGTCCGCACCTTGGCGATCTACGGGAGCTTGTCCGACCTGCCGGCGCCGGAGATCCTCACCATGCTGGCGAACAGGACCGGCGTGCTGCGCGTCGAGGCTGCTGTTCCCTCCCGGTGGCGGCGCTACGAGCTGCACCTCGACCGCGACTTCCTCACGGCCCTGTACGTGGACGAGCGCGCGCTGAACGACGTCATGCTCGTGCGCGACGCGTTCCGCACGCTGGTGGACCTGCAGGAGGGGAGCTTCGCCTTCGAGAACGCGGCGGCGTCGCAGCTCGGGGCGGCGATGAGGCTCCCGGTCAAGCAGCTGGTGCTGAGCACCGCCACGGCCATCGACGAGCTCGCCCAGTACCGCAGCCGCTTCCCGCACCCCGACATCGTCTTCCAGCTCCGGCAGCCCGTGGCGGAGCACCTGCCCGGGGACCTCGAGCTCTTCTACCTGCGCGCCGAGGCCCACCTCATGCGCGGCTGCAGCGCGGCCGAGCTGGCGGGGATCCTGTACCTGAGCGTCGAGGAGGTCCAGCTCCAGTTCTACAAGCTCCGTGCCGCCGGACGGCTCGTGCCGGTGCGCTCGTACGCGCGCGAGGCCAGGGAGGCGGCGTGGACCGCACCCTCCCGCCGCCCGCACCTGCTCGCGCGGCTCAGGGAGTCCCTCGCGCGGCTCGGGAGGGGTCAGCGTTGAAGCCGCTCAAGCTCGTCGTGGCCGGCCCCGTGGCGGCGGGCAAGACGACCTTCGTGAGGACGCTGTCGGAGACCGCCGTCGTCGACACCGACGAGGTCGCCACCGAGGCGATCGGCAAGGCCTCCACCACGGTGGCGATGGACTTCGGCACCCTGGACGTGGGCGGTGTGCCGCTGCAGCTCTTCGGCACCCCGGGCCAGGACAGGTTCGACTTCATGTGGGAGATCCTCAGCGAGGGTGCGCTGGGCCTGGTGCTGCTCGTGCACGGCCAGCGCCCGGCCGACTTCCCTAGGGCGCGCGACATCCTCGAGTTCATCACCAGCCGCATACCGGTCCCGTTCGTCATCGGGGTCACGCACCAGGACCTCGAGCCGGTGTGGCGGCCCGACGAGGTGGCGGACTACTTCGGCGTCGAACACCATCAAGCCGTCGGCCTCGACGCCACCAGGGCCGACAGCGCCGTCGCGGTCCTCTTACGCCTGTTGGCGTTGATCGAGGAGCAGGAGGGGGCGAGCGTCGCGGACGCTCCAGGCCCCACCCCCTCCGCAGGGGAACCCGGCGCGTAGCCGCCAAGGACGGCACGCCGCCGCAGGGAGAAAGGGAAGTCAGCAGTGGACAAGCAGACGCAACTCAACGACGTCATCCAGGGACTGCGGTCCGCTATCTCGGAGCTCCGCGAGGTCCTCATCGCCTCCACCGACGGCCTGGCGATCGCGCACTCGCACGGCGCGAGCGACCCCAACCGCGTGGCGGCGATGGCCGCGGCGACGCTCGGCGTGGGCAAGCGCATCTCCACGACCCTCGACCTGGGCGAGATGCGCGAGACCACGGTGAAGAGCGCGAACGGCCAGGCCTTCCTGTACGCAATCGGCGGCAAGGGCGTGCTCGTGCTGATCGCCCAGTCCGAGGCGAACGTCGGCCTCATCAACCTCGAGGCCCGCGACGCCGCCGCCAGGCTGGAAGCGGTCCTCTGACCCGGGGGAGAGGGGACGCATGAGCACCGCCACCATCAACCGCAGCAGCTGGGCCGTGAAGGACGAGGCCATCCTCACCGAGCTCGTCGGGCTCCTCGGGCTGACGGACCAGGAGGCTTCGGCGCTGGCGAGCCTGCGGGACGCCGCGGCGGCGGTCGGCCAGGACCTCCTCGACGAGTTCTACGGCAGGCTGCACGCGAGCGACAACACGCGCGAGTACTTCGACGGAGTGGACATGGACCACCTGAAGGGCAGGACGAAGGAGTGGTTCCTCGACCTGTTCTCGGGCGCCTACGACGAGGGCTACGCCCGCAAGCGCCTGGCGATCGGGCAGGTCCACGTGCGCATCGGCCTGCCCGTGCGCTACCCGCTGGCGATGATCGACGTGGTCATGAAGCACGGCGAGCGCGCGTGCTCGACCGCCGCCGACCCGCAGCTCGCGCTCGCGGCGTTCCGCAAGGTGCTCGCCCTCGACGTGGCCGTGTTCAACCAGGCTTACGAGGACAACCAGCTCAAGCACCTCGCCGAGCTGGTAGGCGGCGAGAGGCTCGCCCGCCTCCTGCTCTCGGGCCAGCAGTAGTCGCTCGCAGGAAGCTAGGGGCCGGGACCGGCCGACCGCGCGCGCGGTCGGCCGGCTGCTTGAGTGGCCGCGACGTGCTCTGGCGGGGCGCCCCGGTCGCGCCGGCCCACCGCCGGGCCTAAGGGAAGAAGCCCGCCGGAGGCGGGCTTCCCTTGGTCGGGGTGGCCGGATTTGAACCGACGACCACTTGACCCCCAGTCAAGTGCGCTACCAGGCTGCGCTACACCCCGTCTCGCTCTCGACCCGCGCGGCTTCGCGGAGGCCGGTTACAGAGCTTATCACGCGGGTCCGAGTCGCTGCAGCGTGGAGCGGGCCAGGGCCGCCAGCTCCTCCTTCGTGCCGCCCAGCCCCATCGCCGTGAGGGAGCCCGCGAGCGCCAGGCTGGCGAGCCCGTGCGCCGCGCTCCAGGCAAGCAGTGCGTAGGGGGGAGGGCCGCCCGCCGCCCCGGGCGCGAGCTCGCGGCCCTCGGCACGGGCGTGCGCCGCCGCGCCGGCCACCAGCGCCTGCCACGCCCGCGAGCGGGCCCGCGTCAGCTCCGCGTCCGACTCGTCGAGCAGGTCGGGCCGGAACATCACCGCGAAGTGGCCGGGGTGGTCGAGGGCGAAGAGCACGTAGGCCACGCCCTGCTCCAGGAAGTCGCCCCCGGCAGCGCTCAGCCTGCCGGCGAGGAGCCTGAAGCCCTGGGCGGCCAGCGCCGTAAGCACGCCCCTCTTGTCGCCGAAGTGGTGGCGGGGCGCCGTGTGCGTGACCCCGAGCTCCTTGGCCAGGGCGCGCAGGCTCAGGTTCGCCGGCCCGCGCTCGGCCACGGCCTTGGCGGCGGCCGTCAGCAGGTCCTCGCGGAGGCTGCCGTGGTGGTAGGGCATCGGCGCGTAGCTTACCACTGGTAAGTTCGCGAGGGGGCGTGCTAACTTTCCACCGGTAAGACCCTGGCGCCGCCGCGCCCGCTGCGCGGGGCCCGCGCCCGAGGGGAGCCGAGGATGGATGGGACCGAGACGCTTCTCAGCGCTGCCGCCGCCCGCACGATGGGGCTGGTGCTCCTGAGCGTGGTGGCGATCGCCTACGGCGGGACGTTCCTGCTGCGCGTCGTCCGGGGCGGCTTCCCCGCCACGCCCCTGCAGCAGGCCTTCTTCCGCGCCGGCCACGCCCACGCCGGCGTGCTCGTGACGCTGGGCCTCGTGGTGAGGCTCGCCGTCGACCTGGCCGGCGTCACCGGGACCGCCTCGTTCCTCGCCAACGGCGTGCTGTGGGCCGCGGTGCTGGTCCCGGCGGGGTTCTTCCTCTCCGTGGCGAGCCGCGGGGCCGAGAGGCCGAGCGGGCTGATCGCGCTGCTCTGGCTCGGGGTGGCGGCGCTGGCGACGGGTCTCGTCGCCGCGGGCGTCGGGCTGCTCTCCCGCTGAGGCCGAGCGCGCGCGGAGCCGCGCGGGACGGCCGTATCATCCGGCCATGGACGGCGCCGCCGCAGGGGAGCTCATCCAGGTCCTCGACGAGAGGGGGGAGGCGACCGGCCGGGCCCTGCCGGTCGAGGAGGCGCACGCCTCCGGGGCCTGGCACGGCGCGGTCGTCGTCTGGGTACTGCGGCCCGACGGCGGGGTCCTGCTCAGGCGCGAGGCGCGCGAGGACCCGTGCGCGCCGCTGAGGCTCGGCCCCACGGTGCACGTCCACGCGGGGTTCGGCCCGCCGGCCGCCGAGGCGGCCGCCGCGGTCGAGAGGCGGCTCGGCCTCTCGCTCCCTCGCGGGGGCCTACAGCGGCTCGGCACCTTCAGGTCGGAGCGGTGCTGCGAGGCGGCCGGGCGCAGGTACCTGGACAGGGAGCACCAGGAGGTGTTCGCGACCTGGGACGACACGCCGCTCGAGGAGCTCGTGCTCGACCCGACCGCCGTCGACACCGTCTACGAGGTGCCGCTGCCCCGCGCCGTGGCCCTGTTCGAGTCCGGCGCCTTCGTGCCCGCTCCCGGCTTCGACTCGATGCAGCGCGTCAGCAACGCGCTCCTCTACGAGGCCGACGTGCCGGCGGAGGGCCGGGCCGCGGTCCTCGAGCAGCTCAGGGCGCTGTCCGCGTGGGTCGGCCAGGGGCCCGAGCCCGGCTCACCGTAGCCGGCGCCCTCGCGCCCATCGGCCTGGGCTCGGCGACAGCGGCCGCCCACCGGGGACGTCCGGCCGGTGACCCGGCCGGCGTCGGCGCGCGGGCGCTCAGCCCTCGATGACGGTGGGCACGATCAGCGGGTTCCGGCCGGTGGCCTTCCTGATGTAGCGCCTCACCGGGTAGAAGATGTCGTCCCTGATGTCGGCCAGCGAGCGCTTCTCGCGGATGCCCTTGATCAGGCTCTCCTGGGCGATGCGCTCGACCTCCTTGACGAGGCCGTTCTGGCCCTGGACCACGCCGCGGGTGATGACCTCGACGTTGGGCGACTTCTTGCTGGCCAGGGCCATGATCACGATCACGCCGTCCTCGGAGAGCGCCTGGCGGTCGCGGATCACCGGCTCGGTGACCTCGCCCACGCTGTCGATCAGCACCACGCCGGCGTCGACCTGGCCGACGACCTTGATGTCGTCCTTCGTGACCTCGACCACGTCCCCGTTCTTCGGGATCAGCGACTTCTTCGGCGGGTGCGCCATCGACTCGGCCAGCCGCATGTGGTTCACCTGGTGGCGCATCTCGCCGTGCCACGGCACGAAGAACCGGGGCCGCGTCAGGTCGAGGATCAGCTTCAGCTCCTCCTGGCTGGCGTGGCCCGAGGCGTGCACCTTGTACATCGGCGGGTAGTAGACGTCGACCTCGCGCTCGTAGAGCTGGTTGATCACGCGGCCCACGTCCTCCTCGTTGCCCGGGATCGGGTTCGAGGAGAGGATCACCGTGTCGCCCTTCTTGAGCTGGATCTTGCGGTGGGTGCCCGACGCCAGGCGCGAGAGCGCCGCCATCGGCTGACCCTGCGAGCCCGTGCAGAGGAAGAGCAGCTTGTCGTCCTGCAGGTCGCCGAGGGAGTCGGCCGAGGCGAACGGGTTCCTCGCCTTCAGGTAGCCGAGCTCCTGGGCGATCGTGGCCGCCTTGACCATCGAGCGGCCCTCCATCACGACGCGCCTGTCGTACTTCTCGGCCACCCGCACGAAGTTCTGCAGCCGGTGCACGTGGCTCGAGAACGTCGTGACGATCACGCGGCCCTTGGCCCGGGCGACGATGTCGTCGACGGCGTTCATAACGTCGCGCTCGCTGGGCGTGTAGCCGGGCCTCTCCGCGTTCGTGCTGTCGGAGATCAGGAGCAGCACGCCGTCCTGGCCGGCCTGCGCCAGCTTGTGGAGGTGGCTGGTGCGCCCGTCGGCGGGGTGGAAGTCGAGCTTGAAGTCGCCTGAGTGGACGATGCGCCCGATCGGCGTGTGGATCACGAGCCCCGAGTTGTCGGGGATCGAGTGCGTCATCTGGAAGAAGTCGACCGTGAAGTTCTTGCTGACCTTGACGCGGTCGTCGGTCGAGACCTGCCTGAGGTCGACGTCGGACTCCTTGATGCGGAACTCCTCGAACTTGCCTCGCAGCAGGCCGAGGGTCAGCTTCGCGCCGTACATCGGGACCTTCGGCAGCAGCCTGACCATGTAGGGGATGCCGCCGATGTGGTCCTCGTGCCCGTGGGTGAGCACCCAGCCCTTGACCTTGTGAGCGTTCTCGACGATCCAGTCGATCTTGGGGACGAGGATGTCGACGCCGAGCATGTCGGCGTCGGGGAAGGCGAGCCCGCCGTCGACGAGGAGGATCTCGTCCTCGAACTCGAAGGCGAACATGTTCTTGCCGATCTCGCCCATGCCCCCGAAGGGGATCATGCGCAGCTTGCGTTCAGTGCCTGCCATAGCTCTCCGCTTCCGGTCCGTGGCGGCGGCGGTGCAGGGCGGTGCGCGCCCCGGCCGACCGGTCCACGGGTGCCGTCGCGGCCCCGGCTGAGGCCGCGCGTGACCTGGTTACCGACTCTCTGCCGCCGATAGCTGGCGGCGAAAGGCAAGATAGGCCGGCGCTTCGCCCCGCACCGGCGTGGGGTGTTCCTCGCCTCAGCCCTCCTCGCGGTGCGGGCCGCGCGGGCCGCGGTCCCCGCCCCTCGGCCCGCGGCCGTCGCCGCGGAACCCCTCGCGGGGGCCGCCCTGCCTGTCGCCGCGGCCCTCGCCCCGCTGGCCCGACGACTGGTGGCCGCCGCGGTCGTTACCGTGCCCGCCGCCCCTCGTGCCGCGTCCGTCGCCGCCGCGACCGTTGCCGGGGCCGCCGCGGCCGCCGCCGCCCGGCCCGCGGGAGCCGCGCGGCGCGACCTTGCCCTCGAGCTCGGGCCGCACGAGGTCGATCTTCCCGCGCTCGTCGATCGCGTGGACCTTGACGCGGATGATGTCGCCCTCCTTGACGTGGTCCTCGACCCGCTGCACGCGCCCCTCGGCGATCTGGCTGATGTGCAGGAGCCCGTCGGTGCCGGGGAAGAGCGTGACGAACGCGCCGAAGTCGGTGATCTTCGCGACCTTGCCGTAGTACTCCTTGCCGACCTCGGCGGTGGCGGTGAGGCCCTCGATCTGCGACTTGATCGCGGCCGCGACCTCGACGTCCTCGGAGTAGATGCGGACGGTCCCGTCCTCCTCGACCTCGATCGTGGCGCCGAGGGCCTCGAGCTCGCGGATCTGCTTGCCGCCGGGGCCGATCAGCACGCCGATCTTGTCGACCGGGATCTTCATCATCAGGATGCGCGGGGCGCGCGGCGACAGCTCGGGCCGCGGCGCCGGTATCGCCGCGACCATCTTCTCGAGGATGTGGAGGCGGCCGCGGCGGGCCTGCTCGAGGGCCTCGCGCATGATCGCCGGCGTGATGCCGGAGATCTTGATGTCCATCTGCAGCGCGGTGACGCCCTTCGTGGTGCCGGTGACCTTGAAGTCCATGTCGCCGAGCGCGTCCTCGCTGCCGAGGATGTCGGAGAGGATCTTGTAGCGCCCGTTCTCCATGACCAGGCCCATCGCGATGCCGGCCACGTGCGCCTTGAGGGGCACGCCGGCGTCCATCAGCGACAGGCAGCCCGCGCACACCGACGCCATCGAGGAGGAGCCGTTCGACTCGAGCGTCTCGGCGACGACCCTGATCACGTACGGGAACTCGTCCTGGGACGGGACCATCGGCACCAGCGCCCGCCTGGCCAGGTTGCCGTGACCGAGCTCGCGGCGCGAGGTGCCGCGCAGCCGCTTGACCTCGCCGGTGGAGAACGGGGGGAAGTTGTAGTGGAGCATGAACTCCTCGGTCTGCTCCAGCCCGAGGTCGTCGACGAGCCTGTTGCTGCGGCCTGTGCCGAGCGTGGTCACGCCCAGGACCTGGGTCTCGCCGCGGGTGAACACGGCCGAGCCGTGCGCCATCGGCAGCACGCCGGTCTCGATCCAGATCGGCCTGATCTCGTCGGGCCTGCGGCCGTCGGTGCGGAGGTCCTCCTCGAGGACCATGCGCCTCAGCTCGGCCTGCTCGGCCTTGTCGAACGCCGCCTTGACCTGCTCGGTCAGCTCGGCGGCCCCCTCGGCCTCGGGGTCGGGCACGCGCAGGGCGACGACCTGGTCGCGCAGCGCCTTCACGGCGTCGGCGCGCTCGTGCTTGCCCTTCGTGAGCAGCGCCTCGCGCAGGCCGAGCTCGCGGGCCTGACGCGTGACGTCCTCGACGAGCGCCGGGTCGAGCTCGACGGCGGGCGTGAACTCACGCTTGGGCAGGCCGACCTCGGCCTTCATCCTCTCGATCAGCTCGACCACCTTGACGAGCTCGCGCTGCGCGAACTCGATGGCGCCGACCATCACGTCCTCGGGCAGCTCGTTCGCCGCCGCCTCGACCATCAGCACCGCGTCCTTGCTGGCGGCGACCGTGAGCTCGAGGTCGGAGAGGCCCTCGTGGAGGTCCTTCATGCTGGGGTTCAGCACGTACTGGCCGCCCTGGTAGCCGACGGTGCAGCAGGCCGTGGGACCGCCCCAGGGGATGTCGGAGATCGACAGCGCCGCCGAGGCGCCGATCGCCGCGAGAGGCGCCGGGTCGTTCACCTGGTCGGCCGAGAGGATCGTGGCGATGACCTGGACCTCGTTGCGGAGCTGCTTCGGGAACAGCGGCCTGATCTGCCTGTCCACGAGGCGGGCGTTGAGCGTCGCCTGGGTGCCCGGGCGCCCCTCGCGCCGCAGGAACGAGCCGGGGATCTTGCCGACCGCGTAGTGCCGCTCCTCGTACTCGACGGTGAGCGGCAGGAACGGCATGGGGGAGACCGCGTCGCTCATCGCGGCCGTGACGAGGACCAGGGTGTCGCCGTAGCGCACGGTCACGCTGCCGTGGAGCTGCTTGGCGTACTTGCCCGTCTCGATGATCAGCTCGCGGCCACCGAACTCCGTCCTGTAGACCCTGTGGCCGGGTAGCACTGGTTCTGTGACGTCCACTCTCTCTCCTTCAGCTCCGCTCCGCCGCCGCGCCGCGGCCCTCGCCGCGGGCGGGCTCAGCCGGCATATACGTGGGCGGCGAGGCGCGAAGCGCCCCGCCGCCGAGGATGGTCGCGTCGCCCTGGCCCGCGCCGGCCGCGGGCGGGCAGCGTTGGTATGTGACGGCCTCTCTCAGCGCCGCAGGCCCAGCCGGCCGATGAGGTCCTTGTAGGCCTCGTAGTCGGTCCTCTCGAGGTACGACAGCAGCCGCTTGCGCTTGCCGACCATCATCAGCAGCCCGCGGCGGCTGTGGTGGTCCTTCTTGTGCGTCTGGAGGTGCTGCGACAGCTCCTCGATGCGCTTGGTCAGGAGCGCGACCTGCACGGCGGTGGAACCGGTGTCGTTCGCGTCCTTGCCGAAGGCCTTGATGACCTCGGACTTCTGTTCGGCGGTGAGTGACATGCTCTCTCCTCGTAAGATCCCTCTCCGGCGCGGATCCGCTGTTAGATGTCGATGCCGAGCCAGAGGTTGACAACCGAGAGAGTCTAGCACAGGGCCGGCGCCTCCAGGGACCTCCGCTACACGGCTCGCCGGCGGCACCCCGCGCCTAGGCGTGGGCCTCGAACCAGCCGACGATCGCCTCCAGGCGCATCACGCGCCGGTCGGGCCGGCCGGAGCGCGACAGTTCGTGGCCCTCGCGGGGGAAGCGCAGCAGCTCGACCTCCGCCTGGCCGAGGCGCTTGAGCGCGGCGAAGAACTGCTCCGCCTGCTCTATGGGGCAGCGCCAGTCCTCCTCGCTGTGGACCAGGAGGAGCGGCGTGCGCACGTTCGCGGCGTTCCTCATGGGGCTCTGCCGCCACAGCACGTCGAGGTCGGCCCAGGGCCTGCCGCCCAGCTCGCGCTCGACGAACGAAGGCCCGATGTCCGAGGTGCCGTACATGCTCGTCCAGTTGCTTATGGACCGCTGGCTGACGGCGCTGCGGAAGCGGTCGGTGACGCCCACGAGCCAGTTCGTCATGAACCCGCCGTACGAGCCGCCGGTGAGGTGCAGCGGCGCGTCGGGGGTGCCGAGCGTGCGGAGCGCGGCGGGGCGCCATCCTCGCCGCGCACGACGTCGGTGACCACGGCGGCCGCGGTGTGTCCGTCGGGCGAGACCTGGGGGTCGGAGACGAACCTGAGGCCGTACAGGTCCTCGGCCTTCACCTGTCTAGCCATCCTCACGCTCCCCTCGCGCGCCGTCGTCAGCCTCCGGCCGCGGCCCGCTCGCGGGCCCTGGCGACCGCGTAGAGCAGGACGCCCGCCGCCACCGAGGCGTTGAGCGAGCCGATCCTGCCGGACATCGGGATCGTCACGAGCCCGTCGCAGCGCTCCGCGACGAGACGGCGCATGCCGCTGCCCTCGGAGCCGATCACCAGGGCGGCGTCGCGGTCCCAGTCGACCTCCTCCGGCCTCACGGCGCCGGCCGCGGCCGGCGCGGCGCCGTAGACCCACACGCCCCGCTCCTTCAGCTCCTCGATCGTCCTGGCCAGGTTCTTCACCACGATCACCGGCAGGAGGCTCGTGGCGCCGGCCGAGGCCTTCACGACCACGGCCGAGAGCGGCGCGCTGCGGCGCTCCTCGGTGACGACGCCGTGCGCGCCCAGCGCCTCGGCGCTGCGCACGATCGCCCCGACGTTGCGCGGGTCGGTGAGGTGGTCGAGGAGCACCAGCAGGAGGCGCTCGCCGCGCGACGCGGCCAGCGCGAAGGCGTCCTCGAGCTCGCCGGTCTCGACCTCGGGCAGCTCGGCGGCCACGCCCTGGTGCTGCGTGGTGCGCAGCGCCTGGTCGAGCTGCACGCGCGGTACCTCCTCGACCTCGGCGCCTACGCGCGCGGCCTCGCGCCTCAGCTCGGCCAGGACCTTGGGCTGCACGCCGCGCGCGACCAGCACGCGCCTCGTCTGGCCCTGGCGCAGGGCCTCCAGCACGGCGTTGCGCCCGTAGATCAGCACGTCAGGGAGTATACGGACCCGCCCGCAGGCCGAGCCGCGCCAGGGCGGCCGCGGCGTCGGCGGCGTCGCGCTCCAGCGCCGCCCGCAGCGCGTCGAGCCCGTCGAAGCGGCGCTGCTCGCGCAGGAACGCGTGGAACAGCACCGTCACGCGTTGCCCGTAGAGGTCGCCGTCGAAGCCGAACAGGTAGACCTCCAGCGTCGGCGGCTCGTCGGGGAACATCGGCTTGCGGCCCGAGCTGGCCATGCCGCCGTAGGCGCCGTGGGGCGTCTCGACGCTGACGGCGAACACGCCGCTGGGCAGGGCCTTGCGCTCGCCCGTCGCCACGTTCGCGGTCGGGAAGCCGATGAGGCGGCCGCGCTTCTCGCCGTGAACGACCTCGCCCGCGGCCCGGTAGGGGGCGCCGAGCAGCTCGTTCGCGCGCTCCACGTCGCCCTTCTCGAGGTGCTCGCGCACGCGCGAGGAGCTCACGACCTCGCCGCCGAACGTGACCAGCCCGAACGCCTCGAGGCGACGCGCGATGGGCGTCAGGTCGTTGAGGTTGCCCTCGCGCCCACGCCCGAAGCGGAAGTCCTCGCCCACGACGATCGTGTGGGGGGCGAGGCGCCTGAGCTCGTCGACGAACGCGGCCTTGTCGGTCCGGGCGAACTCGCGGCTGAACGGCACCATCACGACGGCGGTGGGGTCGTACTCCGCCAGCAGGGCGAGCTTCTCCTCCTCCGAGGAGAGGTAGGTGGCGCTGCCGAACACCACGCGCGCGGGCGGGAAGAAGGTGACGACGACGGACGGGGCGCCCTCGCTCGCGGCGAGCTCCCTGACGCGCTCCAGGAGACGGCGGTGGCCGCGGTGCACGCCGTCGAAGTTCCCTATCGTCAGCACCACGCCCTTGAGGTCGAGCTCGGAGAGCGCGCGCACGACGCGCATGGTCAGGGCAGCTCCCCGCGCTCGCCGAGGAGCAAGGCGAGGGCCAGCATGGTCGGGGCGCTGGTGACCTCCTCGCCGGCCGCGACCCTGCGCCACACCTCGAGGGCGTCGCGCCACTCCGGCTCGAGGTCCTCGTCGTCGTCGCCCTCGATGCGCAGCTCGGAGGTGTCGTAGGCGCGGAAGAGGTACGTGCGCTCGTCGGTGAAGCCGGGGGAGATGAAGAACGACGTCAGCGGCGTCAGCTCGCCGGTGAGGCCGACCTCCTCGGCCAGCTCGCGCGCCGCGGCCTCCTCCGGCGTCTCGCCCGGGTCGATGAGGCCCGCCGGGACCTCCCAGGTGTCCCGGCCGACGGCGACGCGGCGCTGCCTCACGCCCAGGACCTGGCGGCCGTCGGCCACGAGCACCGCCACCGATGACGGGTGCCGCACGACCTCCCAGCGCCCGTAGAGCCTCTCGAGCGTGACGACGCGGCCGGTGTAGATCACGTCTCGCACGGTGGTCGAGCCTAGCAGAACGCCCGGGCGCCGCTGCGGCGCCCGGGCGCGGGGGTCGTGAGCTTGCCCTTCAGTTCTCGTTCAGGTCGGGGTTGTACCTGAGGAACGCCGGGATGTCGTAGTTGCTGGGGTCGTAGACGCGGTTCGGGAGCGTGGTGCGCAGGTGGGTGGGCCTGAGCACGCGGGTCTGCGGGGCCGAGTCGAAGCCCGCGGCGATGACGGTGACGCGCACCTCGTCGGCCGCGTCCTCGTCGTAGGTGACGCCGAAGAGGACGTTGACGTCGTCGACCTCCGTCGCCTCGGAGATCTTCTCGACGATCTCGGTGGCGTCCGCGAGCGTGAGCTCCTCGGAGCCGGTGATGTTGATGAGCAGGTTGCGCGCGCCCTCGACGCCGCGTGCGAGCAGCGGGCTGTGGGTGGCGGAGTTCGCCGCCTCCTCGGCGACGTTCTCGCCGCGACCCGCGCCGATGCCCATCAGCACCGTGCCGGCGCCCTGCAGCAGGGCCTTGACGTCGGCGAAGTCGACGTTGATCAGCCCGGGGACGTTGATCACGTCGGAGATGCCGCGCACGCCGTGGTAGAGGACCCTGTCGGCCACGCGGAAGGCGTCGTTGAGCCTGACCTTGCGGTCGAGCGCCGACAGCAGGCGCTGGTTCTCGACCACGATCAACGCGTCGACCTTGTCCTCGAGCCGGCGCAGGCCCTCCTCGGCCTGGCGCATGCGGCGCGGGCCCTCGAACGCGAACGGCGTGGTCACGACGGCGATGGCCAGGGCGCCCAGCTCGCGGGCGATCTCGGCCACGACGGGCGCGCTGCCCGTGCCGGTGCCGCCGCCCATGCCGGCGGTGATGAACACGAGGTCGGAGCCGCGCAGCGCCTCGGCGATGCGGTCGCGGTCCTCGATCGCGGCCTTCTCGCCGACCTCGGGGTTCGCCCCGGCGCCGAGCCCCTTCGTGATGTGGTCGCCCATCTGGATGCGCACGTCGGCGAGGCTGGTCGCCAGCACCTGCGCGTCCGTGTTGGCGGCGACGAACTCGACGCCCTTGAGACCCGACTCGATCATGCGGTTGACGGCGTTGTTCCCGCCGCCGCCGAGGCCGATGACGCGGATGACCGCGTTCTCACTGAAGCTCATCGCCATGCGCTCACGCTCCCCAGACCTCAGAAGAAGTCCTTGATCACGTTCCTCACCCTATCGAACCAGCGTCCGCCCAGGCTGCCCTCCCGCTTCTGGCGCCGCGTCGCCCCGGCCGAGCCGCCCGACTGCGCCATGCCGTAGCGCACCAGGCCGACGGCCGTGGCGTGCGCCGGGCTGGCCACGACGTCGGCCAGGCCGGAGACGCCGTTCGGCTTGCCGATGCGCACCGGCAGGCGGAAGCGCTCGTTCGCGACCTGCTCGATGCCGGGCATGAGAGACGCCCCGCCGGTGATCACCACGTTGCCGGCGAGGAGCTCGAGGGCGCCCATCTTCTGCTCGATGTTCCGCTTCACGAGGTCGAGGATCTCGACCACGCGGGGCTTTATCACCTGCGCCAGCTCGAAGGTCGAGATCGAGGCGGTGTAGCTGGGGTTCGCGACCTCGAGCTCGACGTCCCTGTCGGCGAGCTCGGGCAGCGCCACGCCGTAGCGGCGCTTGACGCGCTCCGCCTCGTCGGCCTGGATGCGCAGGAGCTGGCTGATGTCCTGGGTCACGTGGTCGCCACCCAGCGGGATCACCGCCGAGTGGGCGAGCGTGCCGCGGCGGAACACGCCGATGTCGGTGGTGCCGCCGCCGATGTCGATGAGCACGGTGGTCAGCTCCTGCTCGGCGGGCGTGAGCACCGCCAGGCCGGAGGCCAGCGACTGCACGACGAGGCCCTCGACCTCCACGCCGGCGTCGAGCGCGCAGCGGCGGAGGTTCTGTAGCGGCCCCTGCGCTCCGGCGACGATGTGGACGTCGACCTCTAGCCGCACGCCCGACATCCCCACCGGGTCCTTGATGCCGTCGTTGCCGTCCACCACGTACTCCTGCGGGATCACGTGGAGGACCTCCATGTTCTGGTCGAGGGGCACCGCCCGGGCGTTCTCGATTGTGCGCTCGATGTCCTGGCGCGTGATCTCCTGCCCGCGGCGGATCGCTGCCATACCGTGGCTCGTGAGGGCCTTGAGGTGGCTGCCGGCCACGCCCACCCAGGCCGACCTGACCTCGACGCCGGCCATCCGCTGGGCCTCGGCGACCGACTGCTTCACGGCCACGATCGTGCGCTCGAGGTTCACGACGACGCCCTTGCGGAGCCCGTCGGAGGGGACCGTCCCCTCGCCGATGATGTCCAGGACGCCGTCCTTGGCCACCTCGCCGATGACCGTGCAGATCTTGGTGGTGCCGATGTCGAGCCCGACGATGATCCGCTCGTCGCTCATGCGAGTGCCCTCCGAGACAGGTCACTCATCGCCGGTCGCCACCCCCCAGGGGTAGACCGAGACGGTACCGCCGCGGTGGTTGACGAAGGCCGACCATTGCTGTCGCAAGGCCTCGGCGCTCGGTGTGTTAAGCGTTGTGCCTATCAACTGGATCTCGAATCCTTCTGGCGAGTAGCTTATCACCTGCACTCCGAAGGGCCTGAGGAGCCTCTCGAGCTCCAGCGCCTCGGAGGTGCGGTCCGGTCCCCACCCCCTCAGCACCGGCAGCCCGGCGGCCTCGTCGGCCGGTACACCGGGAAGGACTGTACCATCGGCGGCCCAGGTCGTGACGCCGTCGGTCAGCACCGGGGTCCGCTCGGTCACGTGGACCTCGACCGTGTGCGGCCAGCGCCTGATCACGACGGCGGAGTGCACCCACGGCTCGGCCGCGAGCCTGTTCACGTTCGCCCGCGTGACCCACAGGAACGGGTCCCCTGGCCTGATCCCGGCCATCAGCATCACCTGCTCGGCGGTGAAGCGCTCGTTGCCGGTGACGACCACGTGCTCGACCCGGGGCCAGAAGCGGCTGGCGACGACGAGGGCGCAGGCGAGGACGAGGAGGGCGACGAGGACGCCGCGCATCAGAACCCCCAGAGGCGCCACTCGAGCTCGAGCTCCACGCCCCTGGAGCGCATCTCCTCCCGCACCTCCTCGACCAGCGCCAGCACGTCGGCGGCGGTAGCGCTGCCCAGGTTGACGACGAAGTTCCCGTGCTCGAGGGCGACCATCGCGTCGCCCACGCGCCTGCCCTTGAGGCCGGCGAGGTCGATGAGCCGGCCGGCCGAGTCGCCCGGCGGGTTCTTGAACGCGCAGCCGGCCGACTTCACCTTCGGCTGGCCGGCCCGCGCGGCGTCGACCTTGTCCATGTAGGCCTGGACGGCCTCGGGGGTGGAGGGGGTGAGCCGCAGGCGGGCACGGGTCACGATCGCGCCCTCGGGGAGCTCGGCGCGGCGGTAGGAGAGGTTCAGGGCGTTGGCGGGCACGCGCTCGAGGGCGCCGTCGACGAACAGCTCGACCTCCTGCAGCGTGTCGGAGAGCTCGCCGAAGCGGGTGCCGGCGTTCATCGCCACCGCGCCTCCCAGCACGGCCGGCACGCCGAGGAGGCCCTCGAGGCCGGAGAGGCCGGCCTTCTGCGCGCGCCTGACCAGGCCGGGGAGCGGCGTGGCGGCGCCGAGCCAGACGTCGGGCCGCCCGTCGAAGGCGCGCACGTCGTTGAACGAGCGTCCCAGCCGTATCACCCGCTCGGGGACGCCGGCGTCCGAGACGAGGAGGTTCGAGCCGCCGCCCAGCACCCGGTAGGGCGCCCGCGTCGCCTCCCTCAGGTCGGCGAGGTCCTCTACCTCCCACAGCTCGGCCGGGCCTCCGACCTTCAGCGTCGTGTAGGCCGAGAGGAGGACCCTCCGCGCGACGGCCGCGGGCTCAGCCACCGGCCGCCTCCGCGACCAGCGCCTCGGCGACGCGCCAGACGTCGCCGGCGCCCAGCGTGATCACCAGGTCGCCCTCCCCGGCGTCGTCCTTGAGGTAGCGGGTCGCGGACGCGAGGTCGTGCCGCGAGGCCTTCACGCCCAGCTCGGTGAGCCTGTCGACGATCAGGTCGGGCGAGACGCCGGGGATCGGCGCCTCGCCGGCGGCGTAGACCTCGAGCACGAGCACCTCGTCGGCCAGCGCCGCCGCCTCCGCGAGCTGCTTCCACTGCCTGGCGGTGCGCACCCACCGGTGCGGCTGGAGCACCGCGCGCACGCGCCGCCCCGTGGCCCGCGCGACCGTGAGCACGGTGCTGACCTCCGTGACGTGCACGGCGTAGTCGTCGACGACGAGGGCGCCGCGCAGCTCGCCCCACACCTGCCAGCGCCGGCCCACGCCCCTGAAGGCGGCGAGGGCCTCGAGCGCAGGCTCGGGGTCGAAGCCGGCCTGCGTGAGCGCGGCCACCGCCGCCGCGGCGTTCAGCGCGTTGTGGCGGCCGGGCACGGCGAGGCTCACGCGCAGCGGCGCGCCCTCCGGCCGCCTGAGCGTGAAGCGGCTGCCGCCGCCCTCGACGTGCAGGTCCTCGACCCGGAAGTCGGCCGCGGGCGAGGTCCCGAAGGTCACGGCGTCGGGGTGCCCCTCCACGACCCTGTCCAGGTCGGGCCAGTCGGCGCAGTAGACGAGGCGCCGCGCGCCCAGCGCGTAACGCCGCGCGGCGGCCTCGAGGTCGGCCACCGTGGCGTGGTAGTTGCGGCGCTCGAGGTAGTCGCCGGCGACGTGGTCGTCCTCCAGGTTCGTGACCACGGCGACCTCGGGCCTGAGGTCGGCGAAGCCGGAGTCCGACTCGTCGACCTCGGCCACCAGCCACCGGCCGCGGCCGTGGCGGTGGCTGCCGCCGATCAGCGGCAGCTTCGCGCCGAGCTGCACCGAGGTGCCCTCGTCGAGGGCGAGGAGCATCGTCGCGAGCATGCCCGTGGTCGTGCTCTTGCCGTGCGAGCCGGTCACGCCGAGCGCGCGCCGGCGCCGGAACAGCTCGCCCAGCAGCTCGATGCGCCTCACCACCAGCGCGCCGGCCTCGCGGGCGGCGACGAGCTCGGGGTGGTCGGAGGGGACGGCCATGCTGTGGACGACGACCTCGGCGCCGTGGGCGTGGCTCGGGTCGTGGGCGTCGTGCACGGCGACGCCGGCGGCGACGAGGGCGTCGCGGCAGGTGTCGAGCCGCGGGTCGCAGCCGCTGACCTCGAAGCCGTCCTGGCGGAACCAGAGTGCGAGGGCCTGCATGCTCACGCCGGCCACGCCGACGAAGTGCAGCCGCGTGCCGGCCGGGTCGATCTCCGAGAGCGTGGTGGGCGCGCGGAGCGCCGGGGTCTGCTGTGTGGTCACGCCAGCTCCTGAACGGCGCACAAGATACGACGGGCCGCCCCCGCGGGCGTGCGACGCGCCGCGGCGGCGGCCGCGGCCGCCCTGGCCTCGGGCGCGAGGAGCGAGCGCCACGCGCTCCCCAGCCTCGAGACCTCCTTCTCCTCGACGACCACGCCCGCCCCGGCCGCGGCGACGGCGCGGGCGTTGTGGAGCTGGTGGTCGTCGGCGGCCGACGGCAGGGGGACCATCACCAGGGGCACGCCGTGGAACGCGGCCTCCGACAGCGTCCCCATCCCGGCCCTGGTCACGGCCAGGTCGGCGGCTGACCAGGCGACGACCGCGTCGACGAACTCGCGCACGTGGTAGAGGGGCAGGTCCGCCGCGTCCACCTCGCCGGCCCGGCCCGGGCCGGCGGCGTGGACGACGTGGTGGGGCGCCCCGCCCGGCGCCTGCGGGCCCACCTCACGGTACGCCCGCGGCGCCTCGCGGTTCAGCGTCGCCGAGCCCTGCGAGCCGCCCATCACCAGCGTGACGACGGCGTCCGGCGGCAGCCCGAGGGCGGCGCGGGCCTCGGCGCGGGGCACCCTCTCCTCGCGCACGGGGAACGGCACGACGAGGGAGCGCCTCACGTCCCTGAGGTGCGCGAGCGCCTCCTCCTGGGCGACGATCACGAGCTCGGCCCTGGAGGCGAGCCAGCGGTTGACCGCCGACGGGTAGGCGTTGCCCTCGTGGAGGACCAGCGGCACCCGCAGGCGTGTAGCGGCCGCGGCGCCGGGGAACGACGCGAAGCCGCCGAAGCCGACGACGACCCGCGGCCGCAGGCGCCGGAGCGCGAGGTAGGCCTCGGCCAGCCCCGCGGCCGCGCGCGCCGCCTGCACGGGGCTGGGACGGCCGCGGTCCCACTTGCCGGCGCTGACGCCCACGAACCCGAGCCCGGCCTCGGCCGCCACGCGCTCCTCGAGCCCGTCGCGCGCGCCCAGCACGACCGGGGTCAGCCCGCTCGCGACGGCCTCGCGCGCGACGGCGAGCGCGGGGAAGACGTGGCCGCCGGTGCCGCCCGTGGCCAGCACCAGGTCGGCGCGCACCGGCGGTGCGGCGGCGACGCCGCCTCCGCCGGCGGGGGCCGCGACGACCGCGCGCGTCACCGCGTCGCCCCCGCGAGCCGCGCCGGCTCGCGCGCCTCGGCCGTCTCCGCCGTCGCCTGGCGGTAGGCGACGTGGACGAACCCGAACGCGATGCCGACGGAGAGCAGGCTGTTGAAGCCGTAGCTGACGCCCGGCAGCGGCAGGCCCGTGACGGGGAAGAGGCCCGAGGCCACGAGCAGGTTCACCGCCGCCTGGCCGCAGACGTAGGCGACGGCGCCGCCGGCGAGCAGCGACGGCGGGCCGGTGACGGCGCGGGCGATCGCGATGCCGCGCGAGGCGAGGACGAGGTAGAGGGTCACGAGCGCGACGATGCCGAACAGGCCCAGCGACTGGGCGATCGCCACGGCGACGAAGTCCGTGTCCGCCTCCGGCACCGCGACGCCGCGGCCGGGGCCGATGCCGGTGATGCCGCCCCGCGCGATCGCGGCGCGCGCCTGCGAGGCCTGGTACGCCTCGTCCTGGGCCAGCTCCTGGTCGCCCCACAGGTCGGCGTAGCCGATCAGGCGGTCCTTCATGTAGCTGAACTGGCTGAGGTACGAGCCGCCCAGGAGCGCGCCGATGAGCCCGGCCGCGAGCGAGATCGAGACCAGGCGGGTCGTGGAGATGCCGGCCATCACCATCACGGCGAACGCCAGCACGAAGATGAAGAGCCCCGTGGAGAGGTTCGGCTGGGCGACGATCGCCGCCACCGCCAGGCCGATCACCAGCATCGGGCGCCAGATCTGCCAGTCGCCCAGGTGGTTGTGGAAGAACGCCGTCAGGTAGGCGATCACGGCGATCTTCATGAACTCCGACGGCTGCAGCGTGAAGCCGCCGAGGTCGAGCCAGCGCTTGCTCTCGGAGCCCTCGGGGGAGACGCCGACGAAGAGCACCGCCACCAGCAGCAGGAACGTGGTCACGAAGAGGTAGGGCGAGAGCCGCGTGATCGCCCGCGGCCGCAGGCGCGCCACGACGACGGTGAGCGCCAGGGCCAGCGCCACGCGCGTGGCCTGCTCGAGGGCCAGGGACGGCTCGGCGGCCGCCACGCCGACGACGCCGAGCGCGCCCAGCGCCACCTGCACGAAGAGGAGCGTCCTGTCCATCAGCCGTTCCTCCCCCCGGCGCCGTCGCCCGGCGGCCGCCCCTGGGCGGCGCCGGCGGTCCCGCCGCGCTCGGCCTCCAGCTCCCCCGCGACGGCGGCGACGACCTCGCGGTAGACGGCCGCGCGGTGGGCGTAGTCCCTGAACTGGTCGAACGAGGCGGCCAGCGGCGCCAGGAGCACCGTGCCGCCGCCGAAGCGCTCGCGCAGGAAGCGCACGGCCTCGCGCACCGCCCGCTCCAGGGCCTCGCGGCCGTCGGCCTCGCGGCACTCGCGCACCTCGGTCGCGCCGGCGAACGCGCGCGCGAGCTCGGGGCCGGAGGCGCCGTAGGCGACGAGCAGGTCGACGCGCTCCGCGACCAGCGGCGCCAGCGAGGAGACGTCGACGCCCTTCGACTGCCCGCCGGCGAGCCAGGCGAGCGGGCGCGGCGAGGAGCGGAGCGCCGCCGCTACGGCGAGCGGCCTGGTGGCGATCGAGTCCTCGACGAAGGTGAGCCCGCCGGCGCTGGTCACCTCGGCGTAGCGGCCCGGCAGGCCGGCGAACGCGGGCAGGCCGGCGGCGACCTGCTCGCGCGCGAGCCCCAGGGCCGACGCGGCGAGCGCCACGGCCAGGGCGTTCGAGACCTGATGCTCGCCCTTCACCGCCAGGTCGCCGACGCGGGCCAGCGGCGCGCCGAACAGGCGCAGCGTGCCCGTCTCGCGGTCGTAGGAGGCGTCCGCCTCGCCGAGGAGCGAGTAGCCGAGGGTCCGCGCCCGCGTAGCGGCGGCCCACTCCCGCAGCAGCGGGTCGTCGGCGTTGTACACGAGGGTGCCCGCGGCGGTCAGGTTGTCGACCAGCGCGCGCTTCGCGCGATGGTACGCGGCGAGGCTGCCGTGCCTGTCGAGGTGGTCCTCGCCGAGGTTCAAGACCACGGCGACGTCCGCGCGGAACGTCGGGCAGCGCTCGAGCTGGAACGAGGAGAGCTCGACGACGTGCGTCGCGCCCGGCCGCGCGACGGCGGCCAGGGCCGGGTCGTTGTTGCCGCCGGCGACGGCGTCGACGCCGGCGTGCGTCAGCACCGCGGTGAGCCACAGCGTGGTGGAGCCCTTGCCCGCCGTGCCCGTCACGCCCGCGTAGCGGCCCGGGACCAGGCGCCAGGTCCACTCGACCTCGCCGATCACCTCGACGCCTCGCGCCCGCAGGGCGGCGAGGTCGGGGTGGTCGATCGGCACCCCCGGCGCCGCGACGCAGGTCGGGAACGCCGCGGGGTCGAGGGCGGAGACGTCTTCGACGCGCGCGGCCCCGAGGGCGAGGGCCTCGTCGACGTCGGGCCCCTCGCGGCGGAGCTCGTAGAACGCGACGTCCGCGCCGAGCCGCCTGGCCCGGCGGACCACGGCGCTGCCGCTGCGGCCGAGGCCGTAGACGAGGAGGCCCGCGGCGCCGGGGCTCACCACGGCGCCCTCCCCGTGACGGCCAGGCCGGCCGCGACGCACAGCGCGGTGACGATCCAGAAGCGCATCGCCACCTGCTGCTCGCTGAGCCCGCCGAGCTCGAAGTGGTGGTGGATCGGCGCCATGCGGAGGACGCGCTTGCCGCCGGTCGCCCTGAAGTAGAGGACCTGCACTACGACCGAGAGCACCTCGAGGACGGGGATCAGCGCGACGAGAGGGAGCGCCAGCACCGTGCCGTCGGTGATCGCCAGCCCGGCGACGGCCGCGCCCAGCGCCTCCGAGCCGACGCCGCCCATGAACACGCGGGCGGGGTGGCCGTTGTACCAGAGGAACGCCAGGAGCGCGCCGAGGAGCGCGGCGGCGAACGGCGAGCCGGCGAAGAACAGGAGCACGATCGCCGTGACGCCCGCGGCGAGGCCGTCGACGCCGTCGGTGAAGTTGAAGCCGTTGATGCTGCCGGCGACCGCCAGCGTGTAGAGCCCGATGTCGAGCCAGACCGCCTCGAAGGTCCTGAAGCCGGCGTTCACCGCCCAGACCCCGAACCCCGCGCCGATCACGAGGTGGCCGAGGATCCGGTACCGGGCCAGCAGGCCCGTGGCGGCGTCGACGTCCTCGCCCTCCAGGCGGCGGCGCTTGCGGGCCAGCGAGGCCACGTCGTCGTAGAGCCCCAGCAGCGCCGCGGCGGCGGTGAGGGCCAGGAGCGCGAGCGTCGTGGCGTCGCGCGGGCCGAGGAGCAGCACCGCCGCCGCGGCGGCGAGGAGGAACGCGGCGCCGCCCATCGTCGGCGTCCCCTCCTTCGCGAGGTGGCTGGCCGGGCCGGCGTCGCGCACGGGCTTGCCCCAGCCGCGGGAGCGGGCTAGCTGCACGAACGTGCCGGTCGCTAGGAGCCCGAGCGCCGCCGCCACGATCACCGTCACCGGCCCACCTCCTCGGCGGGGGGCACCGGCGCGGCGGCGCGCCACGCGGGGCCCGCGCCGCCCGCGGGCGCCGCCGGCTCGTCCTGCGCGGGCCCGAACCTCTCCGCGAGCGCCTCCACCAGGCGCTCCAGCTCCAGCGAGCGCGAGCCCTTCACGAGGACCGTCGCGCCGGGCGGGACAAGGTCGAGCAGCCCCGCGGCCTCGCGCCAGGAGGGGACGTGCCGCGCCGCCGGGTTCGCCTCGGCGAGCGCGGCGGCCTCCTCGCCGATCGCGACCACGAGGTCGAGGCCCCGCGTGGCCTCTCCGAGCTCGAGGTGGCGCTGCCGGCTCACCGGGCCCAGCTCGCGCATGTCGCCGAGGAACGCCGCGCGCGGGCGCGGCTCGCGGCCGAGCACCTCGAGGGCGAGGGCGGCGGAGAGGGGGTTCGAGTTGTAGCTGTCGTCGATCACCGTCACCTCGCGCAGGCGCAGGCGCCGCAGGCGGCCCTTCTCCAGGCGCGCCCGGGCCACAGCGGCGAACGCGGCGGCCGGCTCCACGCCGAGGAGCCGGGCGGCCGTGAGGACCAGGAGAGCGTTCTCGGCCATCGCCCGGCCGGGCCAGGGGAGCTCGAACGCCGTGCCGAACGCGCGCAGCGTCATGCCGTCGAGCCGGCCGGCGGCCTCGCCGCGCGCCGGCGCGGGCAGGCGCACGGGCTCGGACTCGGGCCCGACGAGCCGCGCCACGTGTGTGCGTGCCAGCACCTCGGGCGGCAGGCGCCCCGCCGCCGCCTCGCCGGCCACGCGCACGCCGGGAGCGGCGGCGAGCAGCGCGCCCTTCTCGCGCGCCACGGCCTCCACGTCGCCGAGCTTGCTGAGGTGCGACTCGCCCACCGTGGTGAGAACGGCGTGGTCGGGCCGCGTGACGGCCACGAGCTCGTCCATCTCGCCGGGGCGGTCGACGCCCAGCTCGAGAACCACCGGGGAGCCGGGCCCGCCGTCGCCGGCGAGGTCGCCCGCGGCCGGCGGCAGGCCGGCGTCGGCGCGCGCGGCGGCGACGAGCGCCGCCGCCAGGGCCGGCACCGTGTTCAGGTTGCCGGGGGTCGACCGCCCGCCCAGCGCGGCGGTGAGCAGCGTCTTCACGGTCGTCTTGCCGGCCGAGCCGGTCACGCCGACGACCGGGGAGCGCAGCAGCGACCGGGCGGCGGAGGCGAGCGCCTCGAGCGCCCGCCACGAGTCGTCGACGACGATCGCGCGGGGGTGCGGCACGTCCGAGACGAGGAAGGCCGCGCCCGCCGCGAGCGCCGCGTCGGCGTGCGCGACCCCGTGCCCCGAGCTGCCCCTGAGGGCGAAGAAGGCGTCGCCGGGCCTGACCCGGCGGGAGTCGTAGGCCACGCCCGTCGCGGGCGTCAGCTCGGCCTCGGGCAGGCGGCCGCCCAGCAGCCGCGCCAGCGCGGCGGGCTCCAGCAGCCCCGCCGCCGACCCCGCAGAAGCCTCGCTGACCCGACCGTCGCCCACGAGCACCATCCTATCCACACGTTACACAACGTGTGCATGATGTGCATGGCGGTGGGGTGCGCGGCCGCGACCGCGGGCGGGGCCGTCCGCGCCGCGCGGGCCCGCGGTCGCGGCCGTCACGGCGTCGCGGCCAGCGCCTCGGGGCGGGGCACGGCGCCCCAGGACGCGACGACGTCGGTGGCGATCGCCCGGAAGAGCCCGCCGGTGGCGACGGTGCTGGTGGCCCCCTCCTGCGGCTTGTGGAGGGTCACCACGATCACCACGCGCGGCCTCTCGGCGGGGACCATGCCCGCCACCGTCAGCGAGTACTGGCCCGGCGCGTAGCGGCCGAGCTCGGGGTCGAAGACGTCGGCGGTGCCGGTCTTCGCGGCGATGCTCACGCCCTTCACCTTGGCGTTCCTCAGACCGCTCGCCTCGGTGACGTGGTTGAGCAGGCCGCGCATCGTCGCGGCGACCTCGGGGGAGAGCACGCGGAAGGGCGGCGGGGTCTCGGCGCCCTCGATCAGCACGGGGTGCACGTAGAGCCCGTCGTTCGCGAACACCGAGTAGGCGACGGCGAGCTGCAGCGCGGTCGTGGAGTGGTTCTGGCCGATCGTGTTCGTGGCGTGGTCCTGCTCGACCCAGCGGTACCAGGGGTTGAGCTGTCCCGAGGCCGTGTACGTGCCGGCGACCGGCAGGTCCTGCCCGATCCCGAAGCGCATCAACCAGTCGTGGAGCTGCGCCGGGGTGAAGCGCCGGCCCAGGTTGATGGTCCCGGAGTTGCTGGAGTAGGCGAGCACGTCGGCGACGCTGAGCCTGGGCTCGTGGTAGGTCACGTCGCGGAAGGTCTTGTCGCCCACGCGCAGGCTCATCGGGGCGTCCACGACCTCGTCGGGCCGCAGGAGCCCGGACTCGAGCAGGCCCGCCACCACCAGGGGCTTGATCACGGAGCCCGGCTCGTACGTCTGCTGGAACGGCCGGTTGCGCATCTGGTCGCGGCCCGCGGCGGCCCAGTCGTTGGCGTCGAACGCGGGGTAGCTCGCCGCCGCGAGGATCCGCCCCGTGCCGACCTCGAGCACGACGGCCGAGCCGCTCTCGGCGCCGTACTGCGCGGCGGCCTCTGCGAGGTGGCGCTCGGCGGCGGCCTGGTAGGTGGCGTCGATCGTCAGGCGCACGTCCAGCCCGGCGGCGAGCACCTCGTCGAGCGTGTACTCGAGGCCCTCGAGGCCGTACTTGCCGTCGGGCTGCACCGCGCCGGTGAAGCCGACCAGCGGGCCGGCGACCCCGAGCGGGTAGCTGCGCGCCTCGACGGGACCCGTCGCCAGCACCTCGCCCGAGGAGGCGACGATGTCGCCCCGCACCACGGGCTCGGGCGGCGGCGCGGGGAACGAGGCGGGCCTGAGCTGGTGGGCGGCGAAGCCGAACAGGGACGCCAGCAGCGGCGCGGCGAGGCCGAGGCGCACGAGCCAGACGCGCCTCAGCGCCAGCTCCGTGGGCTCGCCGCGGGCGACCCGCTCGGCGGGGGCGGGCGCCGGGGCGGCGTGGGCGCGGGGGAAGACGGTGTGGGTGCTCAGCGCCATACGGTCCTCAGTTCCAACGACGGCGACGGCACCTCGGCCGCCGGAGCGGGCTCGGGGGCCGCGACCGCGGCGACGCGACCCTCTGGTAGCGGGACCATGCCGGCCTCCGTCGCCCACCTGGCGACGGCCAGCGGCCCCTCGACGGCTGCGGCCCTGACCTCGGCGCGCGCGACGCTGGCCAGGAGTGACTCCTTCTGCCTCGTGAGCGCGACCTGGCGCTCGAGCAGGGACTGGTTCGCGACCCCCAGCGCGGCGAGCGCCAGGAGCAGGACGAGGTAGAGCGGCAGGGCCAGGCGGAACGCGCCGCCGGCGGCGCGCGCCTCGGCGGCGACGGGCGCGGCGGCGGGCCGCTCGTCCCAGGGGCGCGGCGCCCTGCCCTGGTAGGCGTAGTCGGTCACGTCGCCACCCTCCGGCCCGCCCGCAGCTTCGCGGCCCGCGCGCGCGGGTTCTCGGCGACCTCCTCGGGGGAGGCGGTGAGGGGCTTCTTCGTCAGGACCTCGAAGCGCGGGCTGTCGAGGAGGAAGCGCTTGACGATGCGGTCCTCGAGCGAGTGGTAGGAGAGCACCACGAGCCTGCCGCCGGGCACGAGCAGCCGCGAGGCGCCCTCGAGGCCCTCGCGGAGCGCGCCGAGCTCGTCGTTCACGTGGATGCGCAGCGCCTGGAACGTGCGCCGGGCCGGGTGCTCGCGGCGGGGCCCCGGCGGGTAGGCGCTGGCCACGACCTCGGCGAGCTGCCGCGTGGTCAGGATCGGCGCCGACTCGCGGGCCTCGGCGATGCGCCGCGCGATGCGCCGGCTGTAGCGGTCCTCGCCGTAGCGGAAGATGATCGCCGCCAGCTCCTCCACCGGGTAGTCGTTCACGACGTCGGCGGCGCTCTCGCCCTCGCCGTGCATGCGCATGTCGAGGGGGCCGTCGTGGCGGAACGCGAAGCCACGGCCCTCCTCGTCGAGCTGCATCGAGGAGACGCCGAGGTCCATCAGCACGCCGCGCGCCTCGCGCACGCCCTGCTCGTAGGCCAGGGTCTCGAGGTCGCGGAAGTTGCCGTGCGCGAAGCGGAAGGTGCCGGAGGCGGCGGCGCGGCGCCAGTACGGGTCGCGCTCGACCTCCTCCGCGACGCTGGGGTCCTGGTCGATGCCCAGCACCCTGCCGCCCAGCTCGAGCACGCGGCGCGCGTGCCCGCCGGCCCCGAACGTGCAGTCGACGTACCACTCGCCGGGCGTCACGTCCAGGTGGTCCAGGACCTCCTGGGGCATGACGCTGACGTGGCGCTCGGTCACCGCCTTCACCCGATCAGCTCTCTCAGCAGCTCGGGCGCGGGCGGCGCCTCCTGTACGGCCTCGAGGTTCGCGAGCCAGCGCTGTTCGTTCCATATCTCCAGCCGGTTCGGGGCGCCGACGAACATCACGTTCCCCTCCAGCGCGGCGAACCTGCGCAGCGGCGGCGGGACCGTGATGCGGCCGGCCGAGTCGAGCCGCGCCTTCGCCGCGCCCGAGTAGAAGAAGCGGACGAAGTTGCGCGAGCTCGGGTCGGTGAGGGGGAGGGCCGTGAGGTGCGCCTCGATCTGCTGCCAGGCGCCGAGGGGGAAGACGAAGAGGCAGCCGTCCATGCCCCTGGTGAGCACCATCCCGCCGTCGACGAAGTCGCGGAACGCGGGCGGCACGATCACCCGTCCCTTGTCGTCGACGCTGTACTGGTACTCGCCGAACGGCATCTGGCTCCTCGGCGGCGCGGCGCTGTCGACGCCTGCGCCCTATGTCGCGCTGTGGGCGTTGTCCTCACGGACAGCGCCGACTCTACCACAACCTCCCACAATCCCCCACACTGATACCCCAGCTCGCCCCGCGTTGTGGCATCTCTCCCACCGGCGACCCCCGCGCCGGGGACGCCGTGCTGGACGCGGTCTCTGCGGAGGGGTGCGGGGCGCCGCCGCCCGGCCGAGCGCTCCGGCGGGCCGGGACGCGGCGCTCAACTACAGATGAGAAAGGCGGCCTTCCGATGAGAAGGCCGCCTCAGCTCGGTCGCGGGTGGGCTTGTAAGCCGGGTTCTGTGACCCCCTCGCGGGGGCCTCTGGTCATCTATCTGGGACGCGCGTCGCCGCGCGCCTCTAGCGGTCGCCTGGAGATGCTGGCGAGCCGGGCCGGCTCTCTCTCCCTATCGGACCTTGCTCCGGGTGGGGTTTGCCTAGCTGCCCCTGTTACCAGGGACACTGGTGCGCTCTTACCGCACCCTTTCACCCTTGCGCCGGGGGCCTCTGCGGCCGGCCGACGCGGTCTGCTCTCTGTTGCACTTGCCGTCGCCTTACGCGCCCAGCCGTTAGCTGGCACCCTGCCCTGCGGAGCCCGGACTTTCCTCGGCCCCTCTCGGGACCGCGACCAGACCGCCCACACCGCGACCTGACATCTTACCACGGCAGGCCGGGTAAGTAGCGTCCCGGCCGCACCCGCGCGCGTGGGAGGAGGTGGGAGGGAGGGGCGGCGCGTCCGCCGGCCCTGCCGGCGGGGCGCGGGGCCGACGCGCACCCGGCGAACGGTCAAGAGAGGGCCGGCCCGATCAGGGCCGGCCCGTGCCTTCTCGCCCGCGGGCGAGGCTCAGAGCGTGCGGTAGTCGGTGACGACGATCTCGCCGTCGATGATCCGCTGCTTGATCTCCTCGAGCTCGTCGATGAGCTCCTGGGGGATCAGGGCCTGGTTGTACTCGTCGAGCGCGTAGTCGACGCCGTCCTCGGCGAGGCCCAGGTTCAGCGTGCCGCCCGTGAACTCGCCGTTCACGACGTCCATGATCGCGTCGTAGGCGGCCACGTCGACGCGCTTGAGCATGCTCGTCAGGCCGTGGTTCAGCGTCGCCGGGTTCCTGTCGGTGTCGCCGAGGAAGTTCTGGTTGCTGTCGACGCCGATGAAGAAGACCGGGGTCGTGCCCGGGCCGCAGGCGGCCTCGTAGTCGGCCGGCTTCTCGACGCGCTCGAGCTGGGCGGCGAGCGGCGAGTCCCGCAGCGGCACGCTGGGCGTGAAGCACTTGGTCTGGTTCGCGAAGTCGATCACGCCGTTACCCGAGGCGCCGGCGGCCGCGAAGATGATGTCGGCGCCCTGCGCGTTCTGGGTCGAGGCCAGCTCGCGGGCGCGCGCCGGGTCGTTCCAGGCGTCGGGGGTCACGCCCACGTAGTTGCTGATGATCGTGCACTCGGGGCAGGCGGCCTTCACGCCCTCCTGGTAGCCGAGGTCGAAGGCGTGGATCAGGGGGATGTCCATGCCGCCCACGAAGCCGACGACGCCCGTGCGGGTCAGCTTGCCGGCGATGTAGCCGACCAGGTAGCTGCCCTCCTGCTCCTTGAAGAGCACCGAGCGCACGTTCGGGTTCTCGGCGACCGCGTCGATGAGGACGAACGCGGTGTCGGTGAACTCGGTCGAGACGGTCTGGATGGCGTCGGCCTGGAGGAAGCCGGGCGCGACGATGATGTCGGCGCCCGCGCCGGCGATGCGGCGCTGGCCCTCGGCGGCCGTGTCGGGCGTGCCCTCGAACTCGACCAAGACGACCTCGTAGCCTTCCGCCTCGAGCTCCTGCTGGGCGCGCTGCACGCCGCGCCAGGTGCCCTCGTTGAACGAGCCGTCGAACTTGCCGCCGGCGTCGTAGACGATGCCGAACACGAAGTCCTGTGCGTACGCCGCGGTGACGAGGAGCGCGGCGACCATCACTAGCAGTCTGCGCATGTGCCTTCCTCTCGACGGACCAAGTGGTGGTGGCTCACCGTTCCGGTGCCGCCCGGACTATAGCAGGGCGCCCGCGCGCCCCGGACGGCGCTCGGGCGGCGCCGGTTAACACAACCCTTAGCGTGCGCAGGCGCCTCGCGCACGACCGCGGACGACGCGGCCCCTCCTGGGGCTCAGAACAGGATGCGCGTCCAGTCGAGCTCGTCCAGCGCCTGGAAGACGTCGACGTGCTCGAGCAGGATCCCCGCCGACTGGTCGCGGAACATCGCGCACTCGACGTGCTTGCCCAGGCGCTTCAGCGCCTCGACGAGCTCGACGTAGTCGCCGTCGCCGGAGACGAGCAGGGCCGTGTCGTAGGCGTCCTGGTAGGCGAGGGACAGGGCCTCGACGGCGATCGCCACGTCGATGCCCTTCTCGACCAGGGTGCCGTCGTGGCGCCGGTGCAGCGTGCCGAGCCGCACCGTCACGTAGGGGATGCGGCGCAGCGACTCGAAGAACCTCTGCTGCCCCTCGCGCAGCTCCTCGTCGTAGTCCTCGGTCAGGATCGAGTTGTAGTAGTAGGTCCTGAACACGGTCCTGTCGCGCAGGAGCTGCTGGATGAGCTCCGCGAAGTTCACCCGCGTGCTGCGTAGGTTCTCGCGCATGCCGTTGTAGAGGTTGCTGCCGTCGATGAAGATCGCGACGCGCTCGGGCTGGGCCGAGCTGCGGGCGGGCGCGAAGCGGCGCGCGGTGGCGGGGTCGCGGGGCTCTGGCCTCCGGGGGCGCGGGGAGCGTCCGTTCGAGTCGTTCTGGTCCATGACCGCTGGCAAGTGTAACCTTGGCGGGTGCAGGCCTCCCGCCGGCTCGAGTCGTTCGAGCTCGACCACACCAGGGTGAGGGCGCCGTACGTGCGCCTGGCGGCGCGCTACGTGGGCCCGCGCGGCGACGTGGTCACGAAGTACGACCTGAGGCTGGTCCAGCCGAACCGCGCCGAGATTCCCACCGCCGCGCTGCACACGATGGAGCACCTGCTCGCCGGCTACCTGCGCGACGAGCTCGAGCCGCGCTCGGACGCGGTCGTCGTCGACGTGTCGCCGATGGGCTGCCGCACCGGCTTCTACGTGACGCTGCTGGGCGAGCCGGACCCCGAGCGCGTGCGCGCCGCCGCCGAGGGGGCCTTGAGGCGCGTCGCCGACCACGAGGGCGAGGTCCCGGGCTGCAGCGAGCTCAGCTGCGGCAACTGGCGCGACCACTCCCTGCCGGGCGCCCGCGCCTGGGCCGCCGAGGTCGTCGCGCGCGGGTTCGTGGTGCAGGAGACGGTGCCCATCCGGCGCTGACGCCCACGCTCGGGCCCGTCGTGAACGGGCAGACTTCTCTCATGAGAACGCGTGCCAAGATGCCGGCATGGAGAGGAAACCACTGATCCTCATCGTCGAGGACGAGAAGGAGATCGCGAAGTTCATCGACCTGGAGCTCCAGGCCGAGAACTACGACACGGTCGTGAGCTACGACGGCGTCACCGGTCTCTCGAAGTTCCGGGAGCTGAACCCGGACCTCGTCGTGCTCGACCTGATGCTTCCCGTCCTGGACGGCCTCGAGGTCGCCAGGCGCATCCGCAAGACCTCCAACACTCCCATCATCATCCTCACCGCCAAGGACTCGGTCGAGGACAAGGTCACGGGCCTCGACTCGGGCGCGGACGACTACCTCGTCAAGCCCTTCAGCATCGAGGAGCTGCTGGCCCGCGTCCGCGCGCACCTCAGGCGCGTGAACCCGGCCGTCACCGGCGAGGTGAGGGTGGCCGACCTGGTGATCAACCTCGAGGGCCGCGAGGTGTTCCGCGACGGGCGGCGCATCGAGCTCTCGGCCAAGGAGTTCGAGCTGCTCGAGCTCTTCGCCCGCAACCCCGGCAAGGTCTTCAACCGCTTCGAGATCGAGGAGAAGGTCTGGCCCGAGTACACGGGCGGCAGCAACGTCGTCGACGTCTACGTCGGCTACCTGAGGCGCAAGCTGGAGGGCGAGGGCGAGCGGCGCCTGATCCACACCGTCCGCGGCGTGGGGTACGTGCTGCGCGAGGAGTGAGCCCGCGCGGGCCCGGGGGCGCGGTAGTACGATCGCGGACCGTCGAAGGGTGAAGCCGCGGTGGGCCTGAGGCTGCAGCTGACCCTGGTCTTCGGGGTCCTCATAGCGATGATCCTCGGTGGGGTGGCGGTCTCCGTCTACCTCCTCACCGAGCGCTCGCTCGCCGCCGGGCTCGACGACCGCGCCGCCTCCGCGCTGGCGGAGCTCTACGACGGCCGCGGGAACGTGCGCGCGGCCGTGGAGCGCCTGCCGAGCGACGCCAGCAGCCTCGTGCTCCTGATCGCCCAGGGCGGCGTGCGGCCCACCTCGGTGGAGAGCATCAGGAACGGCGTGCCGCACGTCACGCGCGACCTCTACATCCTGAGCCGCATGCCCGACTCGGCGCTGCAGCGGCTCGTCGAGGACGGCAGCGTGGCCGTGACGGTCGGCTCCGGGGAGGGGAGGCTGCGCGTCCACGCCCGGCTCGGCACGATGCCCGTCGCGGGCAGGCCGCCCTTCAGCGCGGCGTTCTTCGCGGCCGTGCCGGCGGGCCTGATGGCGACGACCCTCGACCAGCTCGCCCGCGACCTCGTGATGACCGTGGTGCTGGCGTTCGTGGCGTTCGCGCTCGGCATCTGGGTGCTGTCGCGGCGCGTGCTGGGGCCGCTGAAGCGCGTGACCGACGCCGCGGCTCACGTCTCCGGCTCCGACCTGTCGCTGCGCGTGCCCGTGCCCGACACCCGGGACGAGATCCACGACCTCGCCGTGGCGATCAACAACATGCTCGACAGGCTCCAGGAGTCGTTCGAGACGCAGCGGCGCTTCACGGCCGACGCCAGCCACGAGCTGCGCACGCCGGTGACGGCGATCGCGGGCCACGCCAGCTACCTGATCAGGCGCACGAACCCGACCCAGGCCCAGCTCGAGTCCCTCCAGGTGATCCATCGCGAGGCGGAGCGTATGGGCAAGCTCGTCAACGACCTGCTCGAGCTCGCCCGCGCCGACGCCGGCTTCACCGTCACCAAGGTGCCGATGAACCTCGTCGAGGTCGCCGAGGCGGTCCGCGACGAGATCGCGCGGGTCTCGCCCAGCGCCGAGGTCAGCGTCAGCGCCAGGCGGCCGCTGGTCGAGGTCATGGGCGACGCCGAGCGCCTGAAGCAGGTGATCCTCAACCTCGTGATGAACGCGATCAACGCCGGCGCCAGCCGCGTGACCGTGGGCGTGGCGCAGGAGGGCAAGCAGGTGCGCCTCGAGGTCCTCGACGACGGGGCCGGCATCCCGCCCGAGGCCCTGCCGCACATCTTCGAGCGCTTCTACCGCGTCGACGGCGCGCGCAGCACGCGCGGCAACGGCTCGGGCCTCGGCCTGGCGATCGTCAAGTGGATCGTCCAGCAGCACGACGGGACCGTGAGCGTCGAGTCGCGCCTCGGCGAGGGCACCGTGTTCACGATCATGCTGCCGGCGCTCGACCCCCGGAAGACGGGCGAGACCCCCGCGCTCGTGCGCGCCGGCGGCGGGGAGCGGCGCGCGCAGCCCCGCGGCCCGTCCGGCGGCTAGCGCACGCCCGGCCGGTTCCCGGAGCGCGCAGGCACGTGCCGACGGGCCAGCGCCGGGCCGCGCGGCGAGCCGCCGGTCGGATAGACCTGTCTATACGACCTCCACGCCTACACGACCGCCACGCCCGAGCCCGCCACGACCTCTCCCACGGGGAGCGCCCCGGGGGCCAGGGCCAGGGCCTCCTCGACGTCGTCGCGGCCGACCACGAGCACGAAGCCCAGGCCCATGTTGAAGACGTCGTACATCTCCTCCTCGGCGACGGCGCCGGCCGCGGCGATCAGGGCGAACACCTCGGGGACCTCCCACGAGCCGCGCCGGAGCCTCACGCCGCAGCCCTCGGGCAGGCTGCGCGGCACGTTGCCGGGCAGGCCGCCGCCCGTCACGTGCGCCATCGCCCTGACGAGCCCGCGCTCCAGGAGCGGCCGCACCGCGGACAGGAAGCTCCGGTGCTCGGCGAGCAGCGCCCGCCACACCGGCGTGCCGTCCGACAGCGCGTCGTCGAAGCGCCCCTCAAGGGCCCTCCGGGCGAGGCTGAAGCCGTTCGTCTGCAGGCCGCCGGACGGGAGGCCGAGCACCGCGTCGCCGGGCCTCACGCGTGAGCCGTCGACGACGGCGTCCCGCTCCACCACGCCGACGATCGTGCCGGCCAGGTCGAACTCGCCCTCGCGGTAGACGCCCGGCATCTCCGCGGTCTCGCCGCCCAGGAGCGCCATGCCCGCCTCGCGGCAGGCGGAGGCCACGCCGCTCACGAGCCGCGCCGTCGCCTCAGGCTCGAGCCGCTCGCTCGCCACGTAGTCGAGGAAGAAGAGCGGCGCGGCGCCCTGGACCAGCACGTCGTTCACGCAGTGGTTCACGAGGTCGCGCCCGATGCCCTCGAGCACGCCGGGCTCGTGGGCGTAGCGCCGCGCCAGGACGGTCTTCGTGCCCACGCCGTCGGTCGAGGCCACGAGGACGGGGCGCCTCAGCCCGGCCGGCAGCTCGAACAGGCCCCCGAACGCGCCCAGCCCCCGCAGCACGCCGGGGGTGTACGTCGACTCGACCTCGCGAGCTATCAGGTCTAGGGTCCGCGCGGCCGCCTCCAGGTCGACGCCCGCCCGCTCGTAAGCTCGTCCCTCCGTCCGGCCCATGGCGGCCATGGTAACCGCGGCCGGGGCCGTCCCCGGCGGGCCGGACCGCGGGGCGGCTCGGCTAGACTCGGGCGACGTGCTGGGCGCGATCGACGTGCTGTTCCCGCTGCCGCTCGGGCCGCTCACCTACCTGGCGCCGCTGCAGGACGGGGCGGGGGAGGGCGCCGTCGGCCGCCGCGTCGTCGTGCCGTGGCAGGCCGGTGCCAGGGTGGGGATCGTCGCCCGCCACCGCCAGGTGGACGCCGGGCGCGGCCTCGAGCTGAAGCACGCCCTGCGCTACCTCGACGAGAGGCCGTTCCTGGGGCAGGACCAGCTCAGGGCCGTCGACTCGGTCGCCCGCGGCTCCGGCGTGCCGCCCGGCCTGGTGCTGGCCACGCTCGGCGTCCCCGGCCTCGGCCTCGAGCTCGCGCACGAGGTCAGGCTGCACGAGACGCCAGCCGCGCGCGAGCTGTTCGGGGGCGTGGAGCCCGGCGCCTGGGTGCCGGCCGAGCGCGTGGGCGCCAAGGAGCTCGAGCACCTGCGCTCGCAGGGGCTCGTGGACGAGGCGGTGCGGGTGGTGAGGCCCACGCGCCGCGTCCTCGTGCCCCTGCGGGGCCCGGACGACGGGCTCGAGGGCGCGCGCCTCTCCAACCAGCGCGCGGCCCTCGGAAGGCTCCTCGAGCTGGGCGAGGCGGAGAGCGCGGCGGCGCTGGCGCGCGAGGCCGAGGTGCCGGAGGGCGCGGTCAGGGCGCTGGTGGAGAAGGGCTACGCCGGGTACGCCGAGGTCGAGGCGCCGGTGCCGCCGCTGCCCGCGCCGCCGCTGCGCGAGGACCGCCTCGAGGACCCGCCGGCGGGGGCCGCGGCCGCGGAGGCGGGCGGCTACGTCGCGGGCGGCTCGCGGCGGGCGCGGCTCGCCGCGCTCGTGCCGGCGCTGGCGGCCGACCTGGAGGCGGGGCGCAGCGCGATCGTCGTCGCCCCCGAGAACGCGCTGGCCCGCGAGGCCGCGGGGCTCCTCGCCACGCGCCTGCCCGTCGTCCACCTGACGGGCGAGGCGACCGACGAGCAGCGCGAGGCGCTGTTCGCCGAGCTGCCCTCGGGCGGACCGGTCGTCCTCGTCGGCAGCCACGTCGCGCTGCTGGCGCCCGTGCCGCGGCTCGGCCGCGTGGTCGTCCTCGAGGCCGGCAACCAGGCGCACAAGCTGCGCTCGGGCGGCAGGCTCTACGTGCCCAAGGTCGCGCAGCGCGTCGCGGCCGCGGCGGGGGCGAGGCTCACGCTCACCGACGTCGTGCCCAGCCCCGAGCTGATCGCGCTGGGCGCCGGGGGCCGGGGCACCCTGCTGCCCCTGCCGCGCCTGCGCCTCCACGTCGCCGACATGTCGGGCGGCTCCGGCTGGCCGCTCCACCCCGACCTCCAGCTCACGTTCAGGCAGGTCGTGCAGCGCGAGCGCCAGGCGGTCGTCCTGGCCCCGCGGCGCGGCTTCTCCGGCGCCTACGGCTGCCTGAGCTGCGGCTGGCAGGCGCCCTGCCCGAACTGCGACCTGACGCTCCGCTACCACCGCGACGAGGGCCGGCTGCGCTGCCACCAGTGCGGCCACGACGCCCCGCTGCCCACCGCCTGCCCGCAGTGCGGCTCCGAGGTGCTGGGGGCCCTGAAGGGCGCGGGCACCCAGTGGGTGGTGTCGCAGCTCAGGCGCCTGGCGCCGGGCTTCCCGGCCTACCGCTACGACTCCGACAGGCGCGAGGACCTGAGCCCCCTCTACGCCGGCCAGCCCGGTGTCGTGGTCGGCACCACCGCCGTGCTGCGCCTGCCGCCGCTGCCGTCGCTGTCGCTGGTGGCGGTCACCCTCTTCGACGTGCACCTGGCCCTCGCCGACTTCCGCGCCGAGCAGGAGGCGCTGCGGCTGCTCTTCCAGGTCGCCGAGCTGAGCGCGAACCGGCGGCCCCTGGTGCTGGTGCAGACGTTCGCCCCGGGCGCGCCGTGCCTGCGCGCCGCGGCCGCCGAGGACCCGGACCTGGCCGTGGAGACGCTCTTGGCGGCGCAGCTCGAGCGCCGCCGCCGCTTCGGCTACCCGCCCTTCACGACCCTGGCGAAGGTCCAGGTCACGGCGCGCGACAGGGCCAGCGCCCACGCGGGGGCGCACGCCGCCGCCGACAGGCTGCGCGTGGCCGGCGCGCTCGACGGCGAGCTGCTCGGACCCGAGGCGGCGCCGGTGGCGCGCGTGAAGGGCCGCTACACCTACCAGCTGCTCCTGCGCGTGACCGACGAGGCGCGCCTCGAGACGCTCCTGTCGGCGCTGCCCGACAGGCTCTCCGGCGCGCGCGTGGCCGTGGACGTCGACCCCGTCGACGTCGGGGAGCTCCTCGAGTGAGCCGCGCCCGGGCGGTAACATCGGCCTCGGCATGCTGGTCAACAGGCGAGCGTCACACGAGTTCGAGCTCCTCGAGCGGTACACGGCCGGCCTCGAGCTGACGGGCAGCGAGGTCAAGTCGCTGCGGCAGGGCGGCGGCTCGATCGCCGGGGCGTTCGCCACCGTCAGGAACGGCGAGGTGTTCGTCGAGGGCATGGACATCCCGCCGTACAAGGACGCCAGCTACAACAACCACGAGCCGAAGCGTCCCCGGAAGCTCCTGCTGAAGCGCCGCGAGATCGCCGAGCTGGAGCGCGCCGTGAGCCGCCGCGGGCTGACGATCGTGCCCCTGAGGCTCTACTTCAAGGACGGCTGGGCGAAGCTCGACATCGCCGTCGCCCGCGGCAAGAAGCTGCACGACAAGCGCCGCGACGCCGCCACGCGCGACGCCAAGCGCGAGATCGAGCGCGCCCTGAAGGGCTCCTACGACGGATGAGGGGGCTCCTCCGCGGCGCCCGGCTGCTCCTCCTGCTGGCCGCGCCGGCCCTGGGCGCCGCCCTGGCGCAGCCGGCGCTGGTCGTCAACGGGCGCGAGGTGCCCGGCAACACCACGGCCCTGGTGAGCGGCACCAGCTACGCGCCGGCGGCGCCCTTGGCCTCGGCCCTGGGGGCGACGGCGGCGGTGGACCTGGGCCGCGGCGTGGTGGTCCTGGACGCCGGGGGGCGGTTCCTGCAGGTGCTCGTGGCGCCCTCGCCCGCCGAGGCCGCGTCCTTGCCGGGCGCGATCCGCCTCGACGGCGCCGTCGTGCCCGGTCCCGGGGCCGTCGTCGCCGACGGCGAGGTCTACCTGCCGGTGAAGCCGGTGGCCGAGGCGCTCGGCGCCAGCGTGACGTTCCTCGAGGGCCAGAACACGGTGATGGTCGTCCAGCCGCGGGCGCGGCTCACGGCGGTGCGGCGCCTCACGGACCCGGAGCGGCTGGAGCTCCACGTCAGCGCGCCGGTGCGCTACAGCACCTACTACAACGAGCCCGTCCAGACGCTGCAGGTCCACTTCGAGCGCACCGACCTCGAGGTGCGCGTCCCGCCCGTGGAGGGCGAGCGGTTCATCGTCGCGAACGCCACGTCCGCCGGGGGCGGTACGGACGTGCGCGTCCAGCTCGCGGACGGCGCCACCTACGACGTCTACCAGCTCCCCGACGGACGCGGCTTCCGCGTGGTGATCGCCCTGGGGGCGGCGGGGGAGAACCCGCTGGCCGGCGGCCTCAGGGTCGTGATCGACCCCGGCCACGGCGGCCAGGACGTCGGGATCGTCGGCCCCGAGGGCAGCGAGAGCAGCCTCACGCTGGCGGCGGCGCAGCGCCTCGCCAGCGCCCTGAGGCAGCGGGGCTTCGAGGTCGCGCTGACCCGCGACGGCGACTACAGCGTCCCGCTCGCGACGCGCTCCGCCGCGGGGATCGGCGCCGACCTGTTCCTCTCCCTCCACGCCGCCGACCTGCCGGCCGGCACCTTCAACGCCTACTACCTGGGCGAGGCCGCCGACGTCGCCAGCCTGGAGATGGCGATCAGGCGCAACGCCGCCGGCGCCGCAGCGCAGGAGACCGACAGGCTGCGGCGCGAGCTCCTCCTGGGGCTCGTCCCCGACCTTGGCGCCGGCAGGGAGTACGCCGAGGGCATCGGGGCCGGGCTGTTCACGCGCGGCGACTACCGCTCCGGCGAGGTGGCGCCGGCGCCGCTGCAGGTGCTGGGCGGCGCGGCCGGCCGCGGCGTGCTCGTCGAGTTCGCGCCCGCCGACCTCGCCTCCGAGGAGCTGCCGCTGCGCCTGGCCGAGTCGATAGCCGACCTGCTGGCGCGACAGGTCGTGCAGGGGCGCAGGTGAGGCCGGAGCTGGGCCGCAAGCTCCTGGCCGCGGCCCTCACGCCGCACGTGCTGGCCGCGGCGCTCGCGTTCGCGTCCGCGCTGGTCGTGTTCCTCTCGACGCGGCCGCCCGAGCTGCCGCCGCCCCCGACCGTCGAGGTCACCGGCGGCGCGGACGGCACCGTGCCCGCCGACGTGAGGCTGCTGCTGGTGGACGAGACCGGCCTCGAGTGGCAGCGCGCCGGGCGCGTGCAGTCGCCGCCGGGCGCCTCGGCGCGCCTGACCGCAGTGCTGGCGGCGCTGCGCGAGGCGCTCCTCGAGGAGGGTGTGTGGCCGGAGGAGCTGCCCGCTCCGCGCGCCTTCCTCGAGACGATCGAGCGGCGGCGCGTGGCCGTCGTCGACCTCGACCCGCCGCCGGGCCTCGGCGTCAGCGTGGCCCGGGAGAGGGCGATCATGCGGGCGATCGTCGGCACCGCCGAGCTCGCCGGCGCCGACGCGGTCGTGTTCCTCAGGCGGGGCGAGCCCGCCGAGACGCTGCTGGGGCACGTCGCCGTGCCCTCGGCGCTGTAGCTCCCGGCGACCGGGCCCTCAGGGGTACATGCGGGTGAGCATCCGCGGGAACGGGATCACCTCGCGCAGGTGGTGCCCGCCGACGAGCCAGGTGACGAAGCGCTCCAGGCCCATCCCGAAGCCCGAGTGCGGCACGCTGCCGTGGCGGCGCAGGTCGAGGTACCACTCGAACGCCTCGCGCGGCAGGCCGTGCTCGGCGATGCGCTGCTCGAGCAGGGCGATGTCGTGGATGCGCTGCGAGCCGCCGATCACCTCGCCGTAGCCCTCGGGCAGGATCAGGTCGGCGGCCAGGACCCGCTCCGGGTCGCCCGGGACCGGCTCCATGTAGAACGCCTTGGCCTTCGTCGGCCACCTCTCGACGAAGACAGGCCTGTCCGACAGCTCGCCGATCATCGTCTCGTGCGGCGCGCCGAAGTCCTCGCCCCACGGGAGGTCCTCGCCGCGGCTCCTGAGGTACTCGAGGGCCTCGTCGTAGGTGATCCGCCGGTAGCCGCCCTCGGCGGCGGGCCGCAGCTTGTCGAGGTCGCGGCCCAGCATCCTCAGCTCGGCCTCGCGCTCGTCGAGCACGCGCCGCACCAGGTACGAGACGAACTCCTCCTGGAGCCGCATGTTGCCCTCGTGGTCGAGGAAGGCGACCTCCGGCTCGACCATCCAGAACTCGAGCAGGTGTCGCCTCGTCTTGCTCTTCTCGGCCCTGAACGTGGGCCCGAAGGTGTAGACCTTGCCGAACGCCATCGCGCCGGCCTCGGCGTAGAGCTGGCCCGACTGCGACAGGTAGGCGGTGTCCTCGTCGAAGAGGTCGATCTCGAAGAGGTTCGTCGTGCCCTCCACCGCGGTGGGCATGAAGAGCGGCGCGTCGAAGCGGATGAAGCCGCGCTCGGCGAAGAAGTCGTGGATCGCGCGCTCGACCAGGTCGCGCACGCGCATCACCGCCCAGGGGCCGCGGTGGCGGAGGTAGAGGTGCCGGTGCTCGAAGAGGAAGTCGACCCCGTGCTCCTTGGGGGTGATCGGGTACTCGTTGCCGGGCGCGATCAGCTCGACGCCCGTGAGGCCCAGCTCGACGCCGCTGGGCGCGCGCGCGTCGGCCCGGACCGTCCCGCGGACGCGCACGCTCGACTCCTGCGTCAGGTCCTTGGCGAGCTCGAACTCCTCGTCGGGCACCTCGCCCTTCACCACGACGCCCTGCACGAAGCCGCTGCCGTCCCTGAGCTGCAGGAACGCGATCTTCCCGCTCGACCTCACGCCCGTCACCCAGCCCGCGACGACGACCTCCTCGCCGACGCGTCCCGGGAGCTCCGCGATGGGGGTATGCGACATGAGGGGCAGTCTACGACGCGCGCATCGCCGCGGCTCAGCCGATGGGCAGGCCGATGGCCTCGTCGAGCGCCTCGGCCGCGCCGCACTCCTCGACCGAGGGCACGACGCGCTCGTAGCGCGCCAGCACGGCCGGCGCGCCGTTGGCGACCACGCGTGGGTGGCCCACGATGTCCAGCATCGGGACGTCGTTCTCGCTGTCGCCGACGGCCATGACGTCCTTCAGCGGCACGCGCAGGTGCTTCGCCAGCGCCGCCAGGGCGCTGGCCTTCGACGTGCCGGCGCGCGTCATGTTCACGAACGCGATGCCGGGCAGGGCGGGGCTCGTGGCCGTGGCCGCGGTGATGCCCTCGGGGATGCCCTCCAGCAGCGCCTCGTGTTCGCCCAGCGGGGCCACCCACTGGGCCCGCACCACGGGCTCGCGGGCGGCGACGTCCTCGAGGTCGCGGACGATCGCCGTGACGCCGAGGAGCTTCGCGTGGCGCTCGGACAGGGTCGTGCGCCGCTCGACGAACAGCTCGCTGGGCGTGTAGAGCTCGAGCACCGCGCCCTCGCTCCGGGCCGTGGCGATCAGGGCGCGGACGTCCGCCTCCCTCAGCGCCGTCACCTGGATCGTGCGGCCGTCGGGGTAGCCGACGTGGGCGCCGCTCTGGAACACGTGCGGGTTGTCGGGCCCCAGCCGCTCGGCGATCCTCAGCGCCACGCCGAACGCCGGCCGGCCCGTGCACACCGCGACCTTCACGCCGGCCTCGCGGGCGCGCGCCGCCGCCTCCCACACGCACTGGCGCACCTGGCCGTCGGAGCCGATCACGGTGCCGTCGAGGTCGAGGACGACCAGCGGGATCACGCCGCGAGGCCCCCCGGTGCTTGCGACGCTGCGATGGTCACGGCTCCACCACCGCCAGGCCCAGCTCGGCGAGCTGCTCGGGCGCGAGCGGCGCGGGGGCGCCCGTGAGCGGGTCGGTGCCGCGCTGCGTCTTCGGGAACGCGATCGTGTCGCGTATCGACGGCACGCCGGCGAGCAGCATGATCACCCTGTCGAAGCCCCACGCGATGCCGCCGTGCGGCGGCACGCCGTAGGAGAGCGCCTCGAGGAAGAACCCGAAGCGGCGCCGCGCCTCGTCCGGGCCGATGCCGATCGCGGCGAACATCCGCTCCTGCACGTCCTGCCTGTGGATCCTCAGCGAGCCGCCGCCGACCTCGGAGCCGTTGAGCACGAGGTCGTAGGCGTAGGCGCGCACCCTCCCGGGGTCGGTCTCGAGCAGGTGCAGGTCGTCGTCGTGCGGCCTGGCGAAGGGGTGGTGCATGTACGTCCACCCGCCCTCCTCGGTCGGCTCCAGCAGCGGGAAGTCGACGACCCAGAGGAAGCGCAGCACGTCGCTCCCGGGCCGCAGGCCCAACAGGCCGCCGAGGCGCAGGCGCACCGCGCCCAGCGCCGTGCATGTGGTCGACCACGGGCCGGCGGCGAGCAGCAGCAGGTCGCCCGCCGCGGGCGCCAGGCGCGAGACCGCCGCGAGCTCGCCCTCGCCCAGGAACCGCGCGATGGGCCCCGAGAAGCCCTCCTCCCCGCGGCGCAGCCAGGCGAGGCCCGCCGCGCCGTGCGACTTGGCGAGCTCCTCGAGGTCGGCCAGGACCTTGCGGGTCACGGGTTCGGCCTGGCGGGCCGGGACGGCGACGGCCCTCACGACGCCGCCGGCCTCCACGGCGCCGGCGAAGGCGCGGAACGCCGAGCCTCGGAAGGCGTCGGTGAGGTCCTGCAGCTCGAGGCCGAAGCGCACGTCGGGCTTGTCAGAGCCGTAGCGGTCCAGCGCGTCGCGGTAGGGGAGGCGCTCGAAGGACGTGTCGATCGTGACGCCCAGCGTCTCCTTCACCACGTGGGCCATCAGGCCCTCGTTCAGCTCGAGGACGTCGTCGACGTCGACGAACGACATCTCGATGTCGACCTGGGTGAAGTCGGGCTGCCGGTCGGCGCGCAGGTCCTCGTCGCGGAAGCAGCGCGCGACCTGGAAGTACCTGTCCACGCCGGCCATCATCAGTAGCTGCTTGAAGAGCTGCGGCGACTGCGGCAGCGCGTAGAACGAGCCCGGCGACTGCCTCGCGGGCACCACGAAGTCGCGCGCGCCCTCGGGGGTCGAGAGGGTCAGCAGCGGCGTCTCGACCTGGACGAACCCGCGGGCGTCCAGGTAGTCCCACACGGCCTTGGTGGCGCGGTGCCGCAGCAGCAGCGGGCGCAGCGCCTCGGGGCGGCGCAGGTCGAGGTAGCGGTAGCGCAGCCTCAGCTCCTCGCTGACCTCCGAAGCGTCGACGGTGCCGTCCACCAGGAAGGGCGGCGTCTTCGCGGTCGAGAGCACCTCGACGCGCTCGGCGACGACCTCGACCAGGCCCGTCGGCGCGTCGCTCTTCTGCCCGGCCGGTCGCTCGCGCACGGTCCCCTCCACCGTGACGACGTACTCGCTCCTGAGGCCGGAGGCGACCTCGAAGGCCTCGCCGGCGTCGGGCTCGACGACGACCTGTACGATCCCAGCGCGGTCGCGCAGGTCCACGAACACCACGCCGCCCAGGTCGCGGCGGCGGTTCACCCAGCCCTGCAGCACGACGCGCTGCCCGACGTGGGTAGCGCGCAGCTCACCGCACAAGTGCGTGCGAGTCATGCGGGAGACTCTAGCAGGGCCGGCAGGTCGTCCTCGGAGACGGGCCGCTGCTCCCCGGTCGCGAGGTCCTTGAGCTCCCAGACGCCCCTGGCGCGCTCGCTCTCGCCCCGCAGGGCGGCGTGCGTGGCGCCGCGCCTGTCGGCGTCGGCCAGGCCCTTGCCGGGCGCCCGGCGCTGGTAGGCGAACTCGACGCGGCCGCTGGCCCGCAGGCGCAGCGCCAGCGCCGCGGCCTCGGCGACGGCCTCGTCGTCGAGCGGGACCAGGTAGAGGCGCGCCTCGCGTGGCGGAGGCGGCGCGACGCCCTCCTCGGCCATGGCGTCGAGGACGCGCTCGACGCCCAGGGCCCAGCCCATCGCCGGCAGGTCGGGGCCGCCCAGCAGCTTCAGCAGGCCGTCGTAGCGGCCGCCGCCGCCGAGCGCCGACTGCGCGCCGATGCCCTCGTAGTGGACCTCGAACGCCGTGCGGCGGTAGTAGTCGAGGCCGCGCACGATCGCCGGGTCGACCTCGTAGGGCACGCCCCAGTCGTCGAGGTAGCGCCTGACCTGCTCGAAGTGCGCCCGCGACGCCTCGCCGAGCCTGTCGAGCGGCTTGTCGAGCTCGGCGATCAGGCGCTGGTCGCCCTCGTCCTTGCTGTCGAGCACGCGCATCGGGTTCAGGCGCAGGCGCTCGACGCTCACGGCCGAGAGCTCGGCGCGCCTGGGCTCGAGCGCCTCGCGCAGGTAGGCGTTGTAGGCGGCGCGGTCCTCGGGGTCGCCGACCGAGCCGAGCTTGATCACGTGCCGCGTGAGGCCGCACTCGAGGAGCACCTGGTAGGCGAGCTGCACGGCCTCGGCGTCGGCGAGGGGAGAGTCGCTGCCGACGACCTCGTAGTCGACCTGGTGGAACTGGCGGTAGCGCCCGCGCTGCACGTTCTCGGCGCGGAACGCCGCGCCCGCCGCCCACAGCTTCACGGGCAGGGGCCGCGTGTGCATGCCGTGCTCGGCGAAGGCGCGCATGATGCCGGCCGTGAACTCGGGCCGCAGGGCCAGCGTGCGGCCTCCGCGGTCCTCGAACACGTACATCTCCTTCTGCACGACGATGTCCGACGACTCACCGACGCTCCTCTCGAACACCTCGGCGTACTCGAAGAGGGGGACGGTCACCTGGCCGGCGCCGGCGTTGCCGAGCACCCGCTCGACCGCCGCCATGACGCGGCGCCAGGCCTCCTGCTGCTCCGGCAGGACGTCGCTGGTGCCCTTGACGGATCGGAGCCTCATGACGCGTGCGAGTGTACGCCCTGCGCGGCCGCGCGTGACCGAGCCGGGCGCGGGCGCTGAGCGCGGCGGGCGGCGCCGCAGGGGGGACCGGCTCGCCCGGGCAGGGGCGGGCGCACGACGAAGCGGGCGGCCCGTAGGCCGCCCGCCCGGTCTCGCTAGCTGGCGCGTGTCAGGGGAGGCTGGCCGGCAGGCCGTTGCTCCTCACGCCCCCGACGACGACGAAGACGAAGCCCGAGCCCGCGCGCTCCGGGGCGATGACCTCGATGCGCGTGGGAGTCCACAGGGTGACCTCGGCCTGGATGCCGCCCTCGCCGTTCATGTTCGCGCCGACGAGGACGTAGGAGTTGTCGGCGCCGCCGCCGAACCCGTCGCCGAAGTACCGGCCCTGCAGCACGACCTTGCCCCCGGGCTCGGTCGGCACCGTCACCGAGATCAGCGTGGGGATCACGTCGGTGCGGACGGTGGCTTGCGGTGCACAGGCGCTCACGGCCAAGGCCACGAGGCCGAGGGTCAACCAGGCGAGACGCTTCACTATGGTCCTCCTAGGCGCAGAGCGTACGTACGCCCCCGCAGCGGGTCAATGCATTGTTTCATAGCCCCCCGCCGGCCTCTCGGCGTCCCCGAGGGCAGCGCTGCGCGTGCGCGGCGTTACCATACCCGTCGGCATGCCGGAGGACGTCGCGATCGACACGCGGGCGCTGGCCGACCAGGTGCGCGACCTGGTCGGCGCCAGGCAGCTCGCCGCGGTGCGCAAGCTCCTCGCGGACCTCACCGTACACGACGTGGCGGAGGTGTTCCGGCACCTCGATCACGACGTCGAGGCCGTGGCGTTCCGCGTCCTGCCGCGCGAGCTGGCGCTCCAGGTCTTCGAGTACCTCGACGTCGACGACCAGGAGGCGCTGATCCGCGGCATGGCCGAGAGCGAGGTCGCCGAGGTCCTCAACGAGATGTCGCCCGACGACCGCACGGCCCTCCTCGAGGAGCTGCCCGGCGCCGTGACGAAGCGCCTCCTGAACCTCCTCGACGAGCGCGAGCGGCGGGTCGCGACGCAGCTCCTCGGCTACCCCGAGGAGTCGATCGGGCGCCTGATGACGCCCGACTACGTGGCGGTGAAGCCGCACTGGACGGTGGCGCGGGCATTGGAGCACGTGCGGGTCTACGGCAAGGACTCCGAGACGCTGAACGTCGTCTACGTCACCGCTCCTGGGGGCGTGCTGATCGACGACCTGCGGATGCGCGAGCTCCTGCTCGTCGACCCCGAGACGAAGATCGCCGACCTGATGGACGGGCGCTTCTTCGCCCTGCGCGCCTCCGACGACCAGGAGGTGGCCGTCGCCGCCTTCCGCAAGCACGACCGCTCGGCGCTGCCCGTGACCGACAGCCAGGGCGTGCTGGTGGGGATCGTCACCGTCGACGACGTGCTCGACGTGGCCGAGGAGGAGGCGACGGAGGACATCCAGATGCTCGGCGGCGTCTCGGCGCTCGACGAGCCGTACCTGAAGACGTCGCTGGGCGGGATCATCAAGAAGCGGGCCTTCTGGCTCGTGGTCCTCTTCCTCGGGCAGACGCTGACGGCGTCGGCGATGGGCCTGTTCGAGTCCGAGATCGCCGACGCCGTGGTGCTGGCCCTGTTCCTGCCGCTGATCATCTCCTCGGGCGGGAACTCCGGGTCGCAGGCCGCCGCCCTGGTCACGCGCGCGATCGCCCTGGGCGAGGTCACGGTGCGCGACTGGTGGCTGATCGCCCGCCGCGAGCTCGTCGCCGGCCTCACCCTTGGCGTGCTGCTCGGCGCACTGGGCTTCCTCCGCGTCGCGGTGTGGGGCGCGTTCCTCGGCGCCTACGGGCCCGCCTGGCCGCTCATAGGCCTCGTGGTGTTCCTCGCCCTGGTGGGCGTGGTCCTGTGGGGCTCGCTCGTCGGATCGCTGCTGCCCATCGCGCTCAAGCGACTCGGCGCCGACCCGGCGGCCTCTTCGACGCCCTTCGTCGCGACGATCGTGGACGTCGTGGGCATCGTCGTCTTCTTCTTCATCGCCAAGGCCCTGCTCACCGGCACGCTCCTGTGAGGGGGCGCCCTCTCGCTGCGGGCTCGCTCGCGCCGGCCCGCTGCCGGGCGGGCGCGCTCGCCTCGGCGGGCGCCACGGCGCCCCAGCGCCGGGGCCGGGACGCCGGGTTGAACGCGCGGCGGCTAGAACCTGCCGCCGAAGAGGCGCCTCAGCAGGTACACGACCACGCCTATGGCCAGCAGGCCGAAGAGCACGCGCAGCACGAAGCCGCCGATGATGAACGCCAGGTAGATGAGCCCGGCGGTGACGATCACGCCCGCCAGGGTCTCCAGGAACCTCACCATGTCCTCCTTCCCGGCCGCGGACGAACGCCGGGCCGGCGCACCCTCCCCGCCCCTAGCGTAAGGCGCGGGCGAGGGGCGCCGGGTCCCGCCCCGCTGCCGAGCGGCTCCCTGCGGGCGACGAAGCGCCTCGGGCGCGAGTTATCAAATCGATGGTTCCGCCGCGTCGCTCTCGCCTCCCGCCCGCACCGGTCCCGCGCCGTACGCGCCCGCGCCCACGGAAGCGCCGTCGCCGCCCGCGGCGCTCAGCGGGGGATCCCGGGCGCGGCGGTCACGCGCTCCGCCTGCCGGAAGCGCCGCCCGCAGTGCGCGACGATGACCTGCAGGCAGTCGGCGAGGCTGTAGGTGACCAGCGGCGAGAAGGGGGAGGTGACGACCACGCGCCTGGGGTCAAGGTCGGCGGGCAGCGCCCTCAGGCTGGCGACCAGCTCGCGCTGGTGTTCGGCGAAGCGCTCGACCTCCCGGCCGTCGACCTCGCCGGCGGCGGGCTCCATCCTCCGGGCGGTCCTCGTCTTCCGCGGGTTCTCGGGCGAGAGCGACCTCACCAGCACCCTCCCGAACAGGCCGCTGAACGGCGAGGCCCTCTCCCAGAGGGTCGGCCGCGCCGTGCCGTCCGCCAGCGCGCGGAACCTCGGCAGGTAGTCGGAGTGCGACCTGACCAGGTGGTCGAAGCACTGCGCGACGCTCCAGCTCCCCGGGGCGGGACGCCACGCTAGCTGCTCCAGGGTGAGGCCTCCGAAGCGCTCACGGGCGTCGTCGGCGATCCGCAGCAGGGCCGAGGCCGCCTCCTCGACCCGCCTCGTCATCTCGGTGTCCGGCCGTTCCATGCCGACATACTGCAGCCCCGACCTCGCGCAGCCAGGGGCACACGTCCCAGCGGCGCCGTGGGGCATCCTCTACGGAGCGCATGGAACCGGCGGAGGCGGCCGAGCTCATCGCGGCGGGCGTGGCGCCGGGCGGCGCGTGGGCCGACCTCGGCGCCGGCTCCGGCACGTTCACCCGGGCGCTGGCGACGCTCGTCGGGGCCGACGGCACGGTGTACGCCGTGGACCGCGACGCCGCCGCCCTGGGCTGGACGCGGAGGAGCGACCGCCCGGCGGCCGGCGGTGCGCGGGTCGTGCCCCACGTCGCCGACATCACCGAGCGGCTGCCGCTGCGGGAGCTCGACGGCCTCCTCGCCGCGAACGCCCTCCACTTCGTGCCGCGCCGAGACCAGGCGCGCGTGCTGGGCCTGCTCGCCTCGTACCTGCGGCCGGGCGGCGCCTTCGTGCTCGTCGAGTACGACCAGCGCATCGCGACCCCGTGGGTGCCGTACCCGGTGCCGCCGCAGCGCTTCGCCGACCTCGCCCGCGCCGCGTGCCTGACCGCGCCGCGGGAGGTGGGCCGCAGGGCCTCGCGCTACGGGCCCAAGGACATCTACGCGGCGGTGGCGCACGTCCCGGGCCCCTAGGCGCCTCCGCTCAGGCGTCGGCCGCGGCGTGCTCGAGCGCCAGGGCGACGGCCTCCTCCAGCGTGATGGCGGGCGCGCCGAGTGGCGGAGCCGGCGCGCCGGGCGCCGGCTTCGAGCGGCCGTTGCCGGCGTGGGCGCCGTTCCTCGCCGGCTCCCTGAGGGCCGCCAGCTCGGCCTCGACCGCCGCGGTGGAGAGGAGGTCCTCCGCCAGCTCGCGCGCCCAGTGCGCGACCTCGGGCTGCGAGAGCGCGAGCCGCAGGAGCCTCTCGGCGTCGCGGAGACGCTCGCCGGCGGCGAGCCACGCCTCGGCGAGGTAGATGAGGAGCTTCAGGACGCGCGGCGTCTCGCGGATCTCGACGGCGATCGTCAGCCCCTCCTCGAGGTAGCGCTTCGCCGAAGCGCGGTCGCCGGCCTTGGCCGCCGTGCGGAAGAGCACCGAGAGGGCGGCCGCCTGGCGCGAGGCGTCCCCGTCGCGCCTGGCCGCGAACAGGGCGCGGCTGAGGCGGTCCCTCGCCCCGGCGAAGTCCCCTAGCTCGAGCGACGCGACGCCCAGCGCGTAGTCGATGTGCGGCACCAGCGACTCGGCCTCCGCCTTCCGCGCGGTCTGCAGCGCCTCGACCAGCAGCGGCCGGGCGTCCTCGGGCTGCCTGAGGTTGAGGTAGACGTTACCGAGCTGGTAGAGGGCGCTGGCCGCGCCGAACAGGTCGCCCCGCGCGCGGTAGTGGACGAGGGCCTGCGACAGCAGTCGGCGGGAGTCGTCGAAGCGCCCCTCCTCGCAGCGCGTCATGCCCAGCACCTCGAGGATCTCCGGCTCCGCCAGGTCGTGCCCGCCGGCGCGCGCGAGCGACATCGCCGCCTCGCACGCCGCCGCGGCCGCGGCGTAGGCGCCCATGCGGAAGTGGCTCGCGGCCACGGTCTTGTGGGCCAGCAGCGCCACCTCCGGGCCGCGGTCCCGGCCGGCGGAGAGGAGCGACTCGGCCAGCTCGAGCGCCCCCCGGTGGTCGCCAGTGCGGTGGCGGAGCCAGGCGGCGTGCGCCCGCAGAACTGCCGCGACGCCCTCCGGCAGGACCCCGGCCGCCTGCCCCTCGAGCGCCGACGACAGCAGCGCCAGGCCGTCGGCGTACCGGGCCCTCCGCTCGACGTACGCCGTAAGGGCCCGGGCCGACCGCGCGAGCAGGAGCGCCACGGCGCGCCGGGCGGCGCGCAGCCAGGCGGCGCGGACGTTCTCGAGCTCGGCGTCCAGCGCCGCGAGGCCGCCGGGGTCGACGGACGAGCGGGCCAGTAGCTCGAGGTAGTAGCGGCTGTGGAGGTCGCGGGTGCGCGCCTCCTCGTCGGGGTCGGCGGCGAGCCGCTGCTCGCTGGCCCGCCTCAGGAGAGGGTGGAGCTGGTAGCGGTGCGGCGTCTGGCGGCCGACCAGCGACCGGTCGACGAGCCGCGCCAGCGTGCCGGGACTGCACAGCGCGACGGCGACAGCGCCCTCCAGGGTGAACCCGCCGTGGAACACGGCCAGGCGGGCGAACACGCCGCGCTCGTCGTCCGAGAGGAGGCGCCACGACTGCTCGAACACCGCCGCGAGGTCGCGCTGCCTGGCGGGCACGTTCCTGTCGCGGCTCCGCAGCAGCTCCACCCCGCGTTCGAGGGAGGCGGCGATCTCCGCCAGCGGCAGGGCGCAAGCCCAGGAGGCCACCAGCTCGATCCCCAGCGGCGAGCCGCCGACGAGCTCGGCGATGCGTTCGGCCAGCGCCAGCTCCTCGGGGGACGCGTCGAAAGCGCCGCCGGCGCGGCGCACGCGGTCGATGAGCAGGCTCACGGCGTCGCTCGGCTCGCCGCCGCGCGCCTCGGTGCTCAGGCCGCCGAGGGGCAGCACGTGCTCCTCGACGAGGCGGAGCCGCTCGCGCGAGGTCACCAGCAGCGTCAGGTTCGGGCAGCGCGCCGACAGCTCGGAGAGGACGGGAGCGGCCGCCACGAGGTGGTCGAAGTTGTCGAGCACGACCAGCGCCGGCCGCCTGCCGAGGTACGCCGCCACGCGCTGAGCGGTGACGGGGTCGTCCCCGGGAGGCACGCCCAGCGCGCTCGCGAGCTCGGCCATGACGCCCGCGACGGAGTCCACCTCCTCCAGCGCCACGAACGCGGTGATCAGCTCGGGGTCGCGCGCGAGGCGCCACGCCGCCTCGAGCGCCAGGCGCGACTTGCCGATGCCGCCCGGGCCGTGCAAGGTCACGACGCGGCAGCGCGTGTCGGCGATCAGCTCCTCCAGCCTCGCCAGCTCCTGGCATCGGCCCACGAAGGCGTTCACGGGCCGCGGCAGCTCGCGCGGCGCGGCGCGCGCCGTGGGCTCGGCGGGGCCGGGGGTCGCCTGCGGCAGCGACACGCCCAGCTCGGCGGCCTCCGGCTCGATCCACGACGCCATCGGGCTGCCGGCCGCCGCCAGCGCGCGGTGGACGCGCCTGAGCTCGTCGGGCTCGCAAGGCGTGAGGTCGGACAGCCGCACGGCCTCCTCGGCGTGGCGCCCGGCGGCCTCGACGTCCCCCGCGGCCAGCGCAGACTCCGCCAGGGTCACGCGCGCGCCGCGGACGCGCCTGGCCAGGTAGTCCCGCGTGTCGTAGACCCAGTCCTCCAGCTCAGGCGGCAGGGCGACGTTCACGCCCTGCAGGAACGGTCCCCCGTACAGCTCGACCGCCTCGGCGTAGTGACCCGCGTCGAGGAGCGCGAGGAGGCGCTTCGCGTCGCACCCGACCTCTGCCTGCAGTAGCCCGCGGTTCGCCTTCACTAGCCCGGGGCTCGCGGCGTTGAGAGGACCCCTACCTGCAGCTCATCGAGGCCACGGAGCACGACGTGGGCCTTGTCGTGGTCGGAGGCGCCCCCCGCTACGGGGACCTGGCCACGATGGAGGACCTGGACCCGGGGCCCCTCGAAGAGCTGGAGGTGGCGGGGAGGAGGCGGGCCTTCCACCTGGACCCGGAGGTCGAAGGTCGCGGCGCCTTCAGGGAGCCGGATGGCAGACCGGGCGCGTTCCCGTCGCTGGCCGCGGCGACGGACCTCCTGACGAGGGCGCTCAGGGACCCGAGGAGGTTCGCCAGCGTGCAGGTCCAGCGCCGCGGCTTGACGTCGGCCACGCTCGAAGGTCACGAGGAGGACCTCACCCTGGAGCTCGATTACGGCCGCCCGGACGACTGGTCCCTCGTCGACTGGCTCACCCGCCGCGCGCCGGTGGTCGTGCGTAGGGTCCCCACCGAGTGACGGGGACCGCGCCTCGACGCCCTCCACGTCGACGCGGAGCACCTGGAGACCGTGGCCAAGCAGCCGAACCTGCCCAGCGGGCTGAAGCACTACCTCGCGGACGTCTACACGAGGCGCGCGCCGCATGCCGCGGGCGCGCGGACCGGCGGACCCTAATCCCAGGCCAGAGCGCCCGCGAACACGCGCTCCCTAGTCGCCCGGCGAGTAGAGGTCGATGCCGAGCTGTCCGTCGGGCCCACGGCTGACCACGTAGTAGGCTTGCTCGCCGCCCAGGGACCCGCCGCCCTCGGAGGGGTGGTCCCAGCGCACGTCCGCCGCGGCCACGGCGCTGGAGACGACGGTGACGTCGGCGGTGTCGAGCCGCGCGGCGGTGATGCCCTTCGCGTGGTAGTCGGCCACGGAGGCCCTGAAGAAGCCCTCGACCTGCGACCTGTCGCCGACCGCGATGACGCCTTGGGGGCTCACGACCATGCACGGCACGTGCCAGTGGTCGGCGATGCGCGACGCGTCGCCGCTGGTGAGCGCCTGGGCGTACCGCTCGAGGAAGGCGCGGACGTCGTTCTCGGTCAGTGGCATCGGAACGCCTCCTTCTGCCCGCGCCGGCCGCGCTGCCGGCCCGCGCGGAGATGCCACCGTGCACCGCGCGCGGCGGTTCGCGGGTAGCAGGGGGAACAAGGCGGTCGAGCGCGCGGCACGCGTCCGCGGCCACGGACCCGCGGCGCGGGTGACGGGTCCGCCCGATGCGGCGGGCTAAACTCCTGCACGTGCGGACACTGCGTCGCCTCGCCATCCTCGGGCTCGCGCTGGTCGCCGGCTGCGCCCCCACCGTGACGGTGGAGGACACCGGCGTGCACCTGATGGAGTTCACCCTGGAGCCGGTACCGCGCGAGCAGCGCTGGATCATCGCCGTCCCGAGCTTCACCGTGGGAGCGGGCAGCGTGAGGATCGGCTCAGTCGACCTCTCGAAGGAGGGCGAGCAGTTCTACCGCGAGCTCGGCTCAGGCGTGGCCGACATCTTCATCGCCGAGGCGTACGAGAGCCAGCAGTTCCGCATCACCGAGCGCGCCGAGATCGACAAGATCCTCTACGAGCAGGACCTGGCGCGTTCGGGTCGCATCAACCCGGAGACCGCGGCGCAGGTGGGCCGCATCGAGGGCGCCGAGCTGATGGTCCTTGGCAGCGTGACCGAGTTCGGGGTGCAGACGACGGGCGGAGGCGGCCGCGTGCTGGGCGTGTTCGGCGGCTCGTCCGAGACGGTGTCGGCGCGCGTAGCCGTCGAGATCCGGTTCGTGGACACGAACACCGCCGAGATCCTGGCGATCGGCCGCGGCGTGGCGGAGGTCTCGCAGCGCAACGTCTCGATCGACATCGCCAACGTGATGACCGACCTGCGCGTCGGGCGCACGGGCACGACGATCGTCGACTACGCGGTGCGCAACGCGATCCGCTCGGCCATCGAGAACGCGGCGCGCTCGCTGCCGCCGAAGCCGGCCCGCTCGCCCTTCTGACCATGATCGGGGCCGGGCGCTCCGGCCCGGCGACCAGGCCGTCAGGGACGGCCCAGCCTGCTCCAGGCGATGTAGTCGACCGCCACGGGCTCCAAGCCGGCCGCTCGCAGGCCGGCGTTGGCCTTGCCCCGGTGGTACTGCCCGTGCTGCGCGACGTGTAGGAGCACGTCGTGGAGCGGCGTGGCGAACGCCTCGCCGCGGCTGTTCACGTACCTGACGATTTGCTCGAGGCCCGCCGCGTCCAGCCCCGCGTGGAGCAGGCGCGCCTTCTCGTCGAGGACGGCGCCGACCTCCTCGAGCTCCGCCAGGGTCAGTTCGGGTCAGATGGGCAGCAGCGGCTCCTCGCCGGCGATCCTCGCGAGCCAGGTGGCCTGCGCGCCGCGGACGTGCGCCAGCTCGCGCAGCACGCCCGACGGGGGCTCGGGCGCGGCCTTCAGCGCGGCCAGCAGCCGCGCGTCCGCCCACGCCCCGTGGCGGCGCAGGAGCTCCAGGTGTTCGATCATCGCGCGCCTCCGGTGGTCGTCACTCGCGCACGACGCTAACCCGCCGGAGCCGCCCTAGCTCGACCGGTCCTGCCTGATGTCCTCCGCCAGCGCGACGATCGCCCCACCCGGCCCCCTCACGTAGCAGAGCCGGTACTGGTCCTCGTACTGCGCGACGTCGCCCATCAGCACGCCGCCGCGCCGCTGCACGGCGTCGAGCGCGGCGCCCAGGTCGTCGACCTCGAACATCACGCTGCGCAGGCCCAGCGCGTTCGGCGGGGCGGGGGAGGGGGTCTGCGCCACGAGCTCGGGGCTCTGGAAGCGCGTCAGCTCCAGGCGCCCGTTGCCGTCGGGGGTGCGTAGCAGCACGATGTGCACCCTCACCCCGTCCATGCCGTTGACCCTGTCGATCCAGTCGCCGGACAGCTGCCCCTCGCCCTCGACCGTCATGCCGAGGGCCGAGAAGAACGCTACGGCCGCCTCTAGGTCCTCGACGACGAGCACGGTGTGGTCGAGCCTCTTGATCGTCATGGGCCAGTATCGGGTCCGAGCCTGAGAACGGTCGGCGGTCCGCTAGAGTCCGCGCATGGCAGAGCGCCCGTTCGTCCCTGACGCCTTCGACCCGCCCACCTCGCTCGTCACGGACCTGTTCGTCCTGGAGCCGCTCGGCCCGCAGCACAACGAGGCCGACCACCGCGCGTGGACGAGCAGCATCGCGCACATCAGGTCCACGCCCGGCTACCCCGACGGCCGCTGGCCACCAAAGGGCGGCATGAGCCTCGAGGAGAACCTCGCCGACCTGGAGCGCCACGCCGCCGACTTCGCCGCCAGGCGCGGCTTCACGTTCACCGTGCTCGACCCCCACGACCGCGACGTGATCGGCTGCGTCTACCTCTACCCGAGCAAGTCGCTCGACCACGACGTCGAGGCGCAGTCCTGGGTGAGGGCCGACCGCGCCCACCTCGACGGCCCCCTCGCCGACGCCGTCAGCGCCTGGCTGAGGGAGGCGTGGCCGTGGCGGCGCGTCGACTACCGCGGCAGGTGGAAGGTGAACATCACGACCTGATCGTCCGACTGGGCGCCGCCGGTCGCGCGGTAGAGCGCCAGCGCGGGGGCGTTGTCGGCCTCCGTGGCGACCCAGGCCTCGGTGCAGCCCAGGGCCTCGGCGTGGGCTAGCAGCGCCTCGACCAGCCGGCGACCGATGCCCCGCCGGCGGTACGGCTCGGCGACGGCGACCTCGTTCACGAACATCTGCAGCGGCTTGTCGGGGTGCACGTAGCTGATCCCCGTGGCCATGCCCACGACGGTGCCGTCCAGGGCGGCGACGAACAGGTGGTTCATCGGGTTCGCCAGGAACTCGCGCAGCAGCCCGGGCTTCACGTCGAAGTCGAAGACGCCCGGCGCCACGCGGTCCAGCAGGTGGGCCTCGGCGGCGGTGACGCGGTGGATCGTGACGTCTGCTTCGGCCACGAGGTCAACATACGCGTGAGCCCGCCGGCCGGGGAGGAGCGGCTAGGTGGTCGGCTATATCTGTGGGACTCATGTATGTGCCGTGGGACCACAGGGGCGGACATGGGAGACATGCTCGACCTGTGGTACGCTATGTACGTGAGTGGGACGTACCGAGTCGTGATGGGAGACCGCGGGCGCGTGGTGATCCCGGCCGACGTCCGCCAGCGCCACGGCCTCGAGGCCGGTACGCCGCTCACCCTGCTCGAGACGCCCGACGGGCTAGTGCTGATGACCCGCGACCAGCTCCTCGCGAAGGTCAGGGGAGACCTTCAGGGCCTCGACCTCGTCGGCGAGCTGCTGCGCGAGCGGCGGGCCGAGGCCGAGCGCGAGGAGGCCGAGTGAAGGTCCTCGACTCCTCGGCGATCATGGCGTTCCTGCTGGGCGAGGAGGGCAGCGACGTCGTCGAGGAGGCGCTACGCGAGGGCGCCTGCTGCTCGGCCGCGAGCTGGGCCGAGGTCGCCCAGAAGCTCAGGTCCCACGGCCGCGACTGGCCGATGGCCCGCGCGCTCCTCCAGCTCCACGAGCTGCGCGTCGAGCCCGTCACCGAGGAAGACGCTGAACTGGCGGCTCGGATCTGGCGCCACGGCTCCGGGCTTGGACTGGCCGACAGGTGCAGTCTTGCGCTCGCACATCGGTTGGGCGCACCTGTTCTCACGGCAGATCCCCGATGGGGATCCGTGCCGCCGGCAGTTCATATCCGCTGAGGCCCACGGAGCCCGCCGTGGTGAAGGGCGAGCGTTCTCGGGTCCACGGCACTCGGTGGCTCGTGGGGGTCCTGCCCCCGTGGGCAGAGCCGTCGCGAGCGTCGTCGGCGGGCAGGCCGAGCGCCGCAGCACGCCGTCCCAGGTCAGGATCCCTCGCACGATGTTGCGCGTCAGCGCGCCATCATGCGACGGGGTGCCACAACGGTCACGAGGCGAAGTCGCCCGGCTCGCCGCCCCATGTCCTCGGATCGACGTCTGCGATCGTCTGCGTGAACGTCCACGAGTGCCCACCGAGGTCCTTGGCGCCGTACTGACGCTCACCGTAGGGGTAGGTGGTAGGTACGCCCAAGACCACGGCACCGGCTGTCAACGCAGCCTTGAAGTGGGCGTCGACGTCGTCGACTCGGACCATCACACCGTGCGAGCTCGGTGCCGAGGTACGCGCGCCCTTGATGGCGACCACCGAGCCGGTCCCGTAGTCGAGCTGAACGCGGTGGTCCCCGATGCGCAGACGGACCTTGAAGCCGAAGGCTCGGCGCAGCCAGTCCGCCGCTTCGGTCACGTCCTCGTAAGCCAGCTCCGGGATGACCTGGCCTTGCGGCATGGAGCGATTGGTGAGGCCGTCCGAGGTGCTTCCTGGTCGTTGGGAGGACGAGGCGAACAGGCGGCGCAGCAGCGTGAGCTGGCCTGCGTAGGTGAAGGCGTCTGCGATGGGACCTTGCAGCAGGTCGGTCGGCGTCAAGTCTTGAGGCCACGGGCCGCGTTCTATCTGGGCCGCTACCCCGATGATGGCGTCCTCGAGCGCCGCTGCCTCTTCAGAGAGGCTCGGCAGAGACTCGACCTCGCCGCTGCTGGCGCCGAAGGCCGCACGGGCTGCGCTCAGGACGCCGCGCATCCTTCGCACCAGTCGCTTGGGCGTGCTCGCTCCGTGACCCGCCTCGAAGTCCGCGAACCCAGGAGGAGCGCCTCGCAACGCTTCGCGAGTGCGGTAGGCGAGGTTGCCGAGGAGCTGCCGTAGCAAGGCGCGTTCGCCGGCGGTGGGTTGCGGATGGGCTTCGGTCTCGATGAGCTCGATGCGATTGCCGAAGGGGTCGTGAACGAAGCAGCGCCTCACGCCTGGGTAGCGGTCGTCCCACTCGACTGCCGAGCCGTAGGCGCGGACGCTCGTCGCGAGCTGATCGAGGCCGCGTACCCGCAGTGCTGGATGAGCCTTCGTCGCCGGACGGAAGTCGGCATCTACGCCCAGGTGCAACTCGGCGTCGCCGGACCTGAACCAGGCGCCGCCGTTCGCGGACGACGCGGCCGGCGTCTTCACCTCGCTGAGGCCGAGGATGCCGGCGTAGAACTCGCGAGCGCGGTCCTCGCCGCCTGGCGGCATGGCGAGCAAGACGTGGTCGATGGCGGTGGGTCCCATGGCTACACACGATAGGCGCGAACCGTACCCTGGCTAGGGTGAACGCCAACAACCGGCGCCACCAGCCGCCGGCAAGCGTGACCACTGGATGCCGTTCTCCGCGGGGTCAGCCGACCTTATGAAAAACCTGATAACTCGTCTTATCAGACCTGTGTAAGCTGGCCGGCATGGGCGCCGAGATCACCCGGTACGACGGCTCCGCGTTGGCGCGTGCGGAGTCGTGGGCGGCGCTGCCGCCCGACGAGCTGAGGCGCCGCGCGGCCAGGGCCGCGAACGAGCGTGACGCCGAGGAGCTCTGGGCGCTCACCGAAGCCTACCTCTTCCTGCACGGCTCGAAGGGCGCGCGCGTCAGCCGGCACACGCTGAGGACGTACAGGCGGGGCGTCGCGGACCTGCTCGAGGCATGGGCCGGCGAGAACCTGCTGAGGCCGTCGCGCGACGCGGGCGTGGTCTACGTGAGGCGGCTCGAGTCGGGCGCGCTGACGGGCGGCGAGCCGCCGTCGCCGGCGACCTTGAGCGTGAAGCTCGCGGCCGCCAGGACGCTCTACAAGGCGCTCAGGTGGGCCGGTGCGACCGAGGCGCGGCCGTTCGACGACGTGCGCGTCGCCAAGGACCCCACGCCGCCCTGGGAGAAGCGCCGGCCGTACCGGGACGGCGAGGTCGAGGCCCTGCTGGCGCTAGCCGCCGGCGCGGAGCGCGTGATGGTGCTGCTCGGTGCCCACGGCGGCCTGCGCATCGGCGAGATGGCCGACCTCCGGTGGGACGACGTCGACCTCGCGACCAGCACCCTGCGCGTGCGCTCGGGCAAGGGCGGCAAGGCCGCGACGGTGCGGATGACGCGGCGGCTGCGGGAGGCGCTGGCCGAGCTCGCGCAGGACCCCGACTACCAGGCCGGCGAGAAGCGCCAGCGCGACACCTCCTACGTGCTGCCTTGGACCGCCGACCACGCCAGGCGGCGCTTCCGGCGCCTGTGCGCCAGGGCCGGCGTCGACTACGAGACCGCCGGCGTGCACGGCCTCCGGCACGGCGCGGGCACGCGCTACTACCGGCAGACCCGCGACCTCGGGCGCGTGGCGGCGCACCTGCGCCACGCCGACATCCAGACGACGCGGATCTACGCGAAGATCGACGCCGAGACGATCGGCGACGACATCGAAGACTGGTGAGGCCGCCGGCGGGACGGGCTCAGCCGAAGCTGCGGCGCGTCATCGCGCCCCACTTGCCGCGCTTGGCCCTGACGTTGAACGTGGCGAACAGCCTGATGAAGGCGAGCCAGGGCCGGTACCAGAGGCTCTCGGTGACTACGGCGTTCAGCAGCCGGAACCTGTCGGCGGCGCGGTGCGGCGAGTGCGGCAGGACTACGTCCAGCGCCGTCGTGCCGAGGCTCACCAGGAGCCCGTACAGCACCGCCAGGGCGAAGAACGCGGCGGCGCGTCGCACCTCCCACGCCCTGTCGCCCAGCAGGGTCCACAGGGTCGGCAGCGCGCGGTCGGGCGGCAGCCAGGTGAGCGCGTAGGCGGCCTGGACCCTCGTGCCCATGTGGGCCGCGTCGGCGGCCTCGATCACGGCGTCGTGCGCCTCCTCGGGGACGTGGCCGACGCGCCACAGGGCGCGCAGCGCCGCGGCGAGGGTCTCGTCCTCCGTGGCGCCGAGGAGGGCCTCGGTGGTGAGCTCCAGCGCCTCCGGCCGGTGCGAGAGGCCGATCGCCTCGAGGGCCGCGACGTGCGCGACCTCGTGCTGGCGGCGCCTCAGCGTCCGGGCGCAGAGCCAGGCGAGGTGGTCGCCCGCGGCCACGAGCACCGTCGAGAGGAAGGTGCGGGTGCCGGCCGGGTCCCGCGCCGTCGCCAGGTGGTCCTGGATCGCGTCGACGAGCTCCTCGCCGAACGGCTGCGGGTCGGCCTGCTTCGCGAGCACCCTGGCCATGCCCAGGAGGGCCGCCCGGGCGCACCGCGTGTCCCGGCTCCTGGCGGCGCGGGCGAACAGCGGCATGGCGTCCGGCATCGCGATCCAGGCGAGGCGCTCCAGCGCGGCCGTAGACGGCCCGCGCGGCGCGCCCACGCCACGCGCCGCCTCGCGGCCTCGTGCCTGACGGCCACGAGCGCGAGCTGGACGAGGGCCACCGTTGCCAGCGCCGCGCCGGCCACGGTCAGCGCCGTGACGAGCGCGCGCCAGGCGATGGTCGGGCCCCCGCCGAGCACGAACCAGGCGAGCAGCCCGAACATCGTCACGGCCACGGCGGTCGCCACGACCACGATGGCGACGAACAGCGGCGCCAGCCCGGCGCCGAGCATCAGGCGATCTCTGCCCCGTCGATGAGCAGGGCGCGGGGGTCGGGCGCGACGTTCGGCGTCGCCAGGCGCGCCGCGCCAACGGACCTCGTCGCGCGCTCCACGCGCGCCAGCAGGCTCCTGAGGTCGAAGGGCTTGGGCACCACGTCTCCCGCGCCGGCGGCGAAGGCCATCTCGACCTGGTCCGGCCCCGCCAGGTTGCTCACGACCACGACGGCGGACCCTGCCTCCGCGAAGGCCCGCACGTGGTCGAGGCCGTTGCCGTCGGGCAGGTGGATGTCGAGCAGCACCGCGTCGGGCGCGGCGCCGTGCGACAGGGCCCGCTGGGCACCGTCGAGGTCCTCGAACGTCTAGACCGTCCAGCCGGCGCGCTCGAACGCGCACCGGGTCAGCATCAGGATCGCCTCGCTGTCGTCCACTACCCACAGCGTGCGCGCGGCGGCCTGCCCGTGGTCGCTCTCCCCCACCCCGCACGCGCCCCGCGTGGGTCCTGCGACCGGATCGTGCATGAGGGCACTCTAGGCAGGCCGGCGGGTCGACGGCGAGGCCGAAGCCACACTGGGCGTCACGCCCATCGTCGGGAGCCGCGGACCGGCGAGCGCGCGGCGGTCACGGGGCGCGCCGGGGCGGGCACGCCCCTAGCCGGCGCGGAACCTCACGACGTGGCCGGAGGCGACGCGCACGGTGGGTCCGCCTGGCACGGCGACGAGCAGCGCCCCCGTCGCGTCGACGCCGGCGCCGACGCCGGTCACGACGTCGCCCTCCCGCGCGCTGCCCAGCGCCACGACGACCTCGCGGCTCCGCAGCAGGTCGAGCGCGGCGAAGCGAGCGGCGACGGCCTCACCGCCCGCGAGCGCCAGCTCGAGGCCGCTGCCCACGCCTCTCAGCACGACGTCGGAGACCTCGTCGGGGTCCGCGCCCGTCAGCGACGCGGCGCCCGGCGGGGCGACCTCCCCGACGTTCACGCCCACGCCCGCCACCGCCTGGCCGGCCACGACCTCGACGATGATGCCCCCGAGCTTCCCGCCGCCGCGGAAGACGTCGTTCGGCCACTTCACGGCGGCGCCGGCGTCGAACGCGGCGTTCAGTGCCTCGGCCACGCCCACCCCCAGCGCCAGCGTCAGCCACGGCGGCGCCACGCGGCCCAGCCCCAGCGACTGGTAGCTGCCGCCGGGAGGCGACGACCAGGCGCTGCCGCGCCGGCCGCGGCCCCTGGTCTGCTCGCGCGCCCGCACGCAGAGGCCCGTGACGTCCTCCCCGGCGCGGGCCCGCGCGACGAGCAGGTCCTGCGTGGACGCGACGCTCTCGAACCTGAGGACGCGGAAGGCCGGGACCGCCACGGCTCAGTCGGCGGCCACCGCCGCCCTGTGCGCGCCCTCCGCGCCGGCGTCCTCCGGGCGCCTCACGCTGAACACGCGGCTGACCCCGCGCTCGGTCGTGACGCCCCAGAGGGCGTCGGCGACCTCGAACGTCGCCTTCTGGTGGGTGATCAGGATGAACTGCGTGCCGTGACGCGCCAGTCGGGAGAGGAACGTGCCGAAGCGACGGATGTTCGCCTCGTCGAGCGGCGCGTCCACCTCGTCCAGGACCGCCACGGGCAGGCCGCCGCCGGCGCCGTCGCCCATCAGCGCGAACAGGAACGCCAGCGCGCCCATCGTGCGCTCGCCGACCGAGAGCAGGTGCAGCGACTGGGTCTGCTTGCCGGGCGGTGTGAGGCGGATGCGCAGGCCCGTCGGGCGGCGGCCGTCGGTCTCGACCTCGACGGCGCCGCGCGCGTCGGGCCCGAACAGGTGCTGCACCTGCCGGCCGAACGACGACCTCAGGCGCTCGATGGCCGCGTCGATGAGGTCGGAGGTCTCCCTGTCGATCCGCTCGAGCGCCGTGCGCAGCTCGGCCACGGCCAGGGTCGCCTGCACGGCCTCGATCTCGAGGGACTCGCGCTTCGCCCTGACCTCCTCGAGCTCGCCGGCGGCCCGGTGGTTCACCGCGCCCAGGGCCTCGAGCGCGTCCGTGACCTCGCGCAGGCGCTGCCTGGCGGCGCGCTCCGAGACGTCGAGCTGGGCGACCCCCGGAGGGAAGCCCTTCAGCTCCTCGGTGACGAGCTCGAGGGCCGTCTCGCGCCGTGCCGACTGCACCTTCGTCTCCTCGATCGCCTGCGCCAGGGCCGCCTGCTCCTCGGTGCGGCGCGACAGCTCCTCCTCGAGCTCGATCACGACGCCGCGGGTGCGCACGACCTCCTTCTCCTCGTCCTCGACGCCGGCGGGGAGGCTCGCCCGCGCCTCGTCGAGGCGCCGCTCCGCGCGCTCCAGCTCCTCGGACGCGGTCGCGCGCTCCGCGGCCACGGCCTCCAGCTCCGTCGCGATCTCGGCCAGGCGCGCCTTGGCCCGCTCGAGGCGCTGCAGCGCCGCGGCGTGCGCGGCCCAGCGCTCGGCGAGCAGCTCGCGCTCGTGCCTGGCGGCGGCCACGGCGGTCGCGGCCTCCGCCTGGGCGGCCCTCGCGGCCTCCAGGTCGGCCCTGGCGGCCTCGTACGCGGCGCGCACCGCGTCGAGGTCGTCGGCGCCGGCGCTTGCCGTCTCCGCCTCGCGGGAGGCGGCTTCCTGCCGGGCGGAACCGAGGGCGGACCGCGTGGCGGCGAGGCGCTCGGTGAGCTCCTCGACCAGCCTCGCGGCGGCGGCCCTGGCCTCGCGGGCGCGGGCGCAGGCGGCCTCGGCGCGCTCGGCCTCCTCGGCGGCGGCGCGGGCGGCCTCCTGGCGGGCCCTCACGGCCTCCCTGACCGCCTCGAGCTCGCGCGTCGCCTCCTCGGCAGCGGCGCGGGCGGCAGCGGCGGCGGCCTCGGCGTCCTCGAGGTCCGCGGCGAGGCCCAGCACCGTGCCCTGCTGCGAGCGCCTGCCGCCGCTCATCGCGCCCGACGCCTCGACGACCTCGCCCTCCAGCGTCACGAGGCGCGGGCGGTGGCGCTCCCGCCGCGCGATCGCCGTGGCGGTGCGCAGGTCGCGTGTGACGACGGTGTCGCCGAGGAGCATGTCGACGACCTTGCGGTAGGCGCCGTCGACCTGCACGAGGTCCGTCGCGAGGCCGACGACGCCGTCGCTAGACGAGACCGTCGGCCAGGTCGAGGAGCCGCCGACCCTGACGAGGTCGAGGGGCAGCACCGTGACGTAGCCGCCGCTCCTCTTCACGTGCTCGATCACGCGCTCGCCGGTGTCGGCGGTGTCGACTACCACGTACTCGGCGCGGCGGCCCAGCGCCGCGGCGATCGCCGTCTGGTGCTCGGGCGCCACGCGCACGAGGTCCGCGACGGAACCGATCACGCCGGGGATCCCGGAGGAGAGCGCGGCCCTGGGGCCCTGCGCGTAGCCGCGGCGCGCCTCGAAGGCCGCGCGCAGGCGCTCGGCGGCGCGCTGCGTCGACATCGCCTCGGCCGCGGCGAGGGCCTGGCGCTCGTGCACCTCCGCCAGCTCCTGACGGGCGCGCTCGAGCCCGGCGGCGGCGGCGTCCCGGGCCGTCCTGGCGGCCTCGGCGGCGGCCTCGAGCGCGGCCAGCTCGCCGGCCCGGAGCCCGCTCTCGGCCTCGCCCAGCCGCGCCTCCAGCTCGGCCTCCTGCTCGGCGAGGGACGCCAGGCGCGCGCCCAGAGCCGCGGCGTCGCGCTCCCGCGCCGACTCCCGCTGCCTGGCCGCCTCCAGTGCCGCAGCGGCCGACGCCTCGGCCTCCCGCGCCCGCTGGAGCCTGTCCTCCGCCTCGCGCGCCGCGGTCGTCAGCTCGCCGAGGCGCGCGTCGGCGGCCTCGACTGTGTCGTCAGGGGCCTCGGGGGCCGCCACGCCCTCCAGGTGCCTGGCCTCGGCGCGCAGGTCCTCCTCGCGGCGGGCGAGCGCCGCCAGGCGGGACCGCAGGCCGGCGACCCGCTCCTCGGCGACGCGCACGTCCCCGCGCCTGGCCTCCAGGGCCGCGGCGGCGGCGCGCAGACGCTCCTGCGCGCGCTCGTGGTCGCGCCTGGCCGCGTCCAGGGCGCTCCTGAGTTGGGCCAGCGCGGCGCGCCCCTCGGCCAGGCGCTGCTCGTCCTCGCCGCGCCTCCTGTCGAGGGCGGCCAGCTCCGCCAGCAGCGCCTCGCGCCGCAGCACCGCGGCGGTGTAGCGCAGCCTGAGCGCCTCGGCCGTCAGCTCGGCGTGGCGGCGCGCGCCCTCCGCCTCGACGGTGAGGACCCGCTCGCGCTCCTGCAGGCTCGTCAGCAGCTCCTGCAGCCGCTCGAGGTGCCTGTTCGCGGCCTCGAGGCGTTCGGCGGCCTGGTCGCGGCGCGTGGCCAGGCGCGCGGCGCCCGCCGCCTCGGCGACGTACTCGAGGAGGCGCTCGGGGTCGGCCATCAGCACCTGGCTGACCTCGCCCTGGCCGATGACGGCCAGTCCGGAACGGCCCAGGCCCGAGCCCGCCAGCGCCTCCTCGACGTCGAGGAACCGCGACGCCCGGCCGTTGAGGCGCAGTCGCGTGTTGCCGTCGCGGTCGAGGCTGCGCCAGACCTTCACCGTGCCGCGCGGGCCGACGAGCTCGACCTCGACCTCGGCCAGGCTCACTGAGCGCTTGCCGCTGGCGCCGTGGAAGATCAGCTCCGTCTTCTCCTCGGCCCTGAAGGCGGTGGCCCTACCGCCGCCGGTGGCCCAGCGCAGGGCGTCGATGATGTTCGACTTGCCGGAGCCGTTCGGGCCGACGATCGCCGTCACGCCCGGGGAGAACTCGATCGTGGTGCGGTCCCCGAAGCTCTTGAAGCCTTGCAGTGTCAGGGAGGCGATCCGCACGCCGCACGATAACCCGCGGGGCCGTAAGCCCCGCGGGCGTCAGTCCTCGTCGCCTTCGCCTTCGTCCGCGGCCGGGAGGCTCTTCTGGCCGCCCGACCTGCCCGCGAGCTGGGCCTGGAGCGTCGCGATGCGCTCCTCCATGCTGCGCTGCAGCTCGTCGAGCCGCTGGCGTAGGCGGATGATCTCCTCGACCCCGGCGAGGTTCACGCCGAGCTCCTGCGTCAGGCGCCTGATCTCGCGGAGCTGCTCGATGTTGCGCTGCGAGTAGAGCCGCGTCTTGCCCGCGCTGCGGCTCGGCTCGATCAGCCCCTTCCGCTCGTACAGCCTGAGGGTCTGGGGGTGCATGTCGACCAGCTCGGCGGCGACGCTGATCACGTACAGCGGCTTGTCGCGGTCGATCTCCGTCTCGTCTCGCTGCTTCCGCTCGCGTTCGCGCTCGCGCTTGTCGTCGTGCCTGTCCTTCAAGCCGTCCCTCCGGAGGCAAGCTTACGCAACCAGCCGCGGGCCGCCCGCACGGCCCCGGCCACGAGGTCCACGTTCAGGGTCAGGCGCAGGTCGCCGCCGCCCAGCCCGGCGCCGGCGACGACGAGCTCACGCCCGTCCTTCGAGCCGGGCGGGACCTCCACGGTCACGCCCTCGTAGTCGACCCTCGCTCCGGCCGCGGCCTGCCACGGCAGCAGGGGCAGCGTGTCGTGTACGTCCTTGCCCTGCACGCGGGCGGTCGGCGGCAGCTCCACCTCGACGTCCACGAGCAGGTCGCCCGGCGGGGAGCCGGGGCCGCCCAGGCCGCGCAGCCTGAGCTTCGTGTTGCTCGTGGCGCCCCGCGGCACCGTGACGTCCACGAGCGCCGTGCCGCGCCTCACGCCGACCCCGCCGCAGGCCGGGCACGCTCCGGCGGGGGCGGCTACGTCGAACGGGCCCGTCTGCGCCGCGACGCCGTCGGCGGCGGCCCCCAGCGCGGCCCTGCCGGTGCCGCGGCAGAGCGCGCACACGCTGGGGCCGGGCACGCGCACGCGCCTCGTCGCGCCGTTCACGGCCTCGCCCAGCGTGAGGCCGAGGCGCACCTCGCGCGTCTCGCCGGGCAGGAGGCCGCTGCCTCGCAGCATGCCCGTCACCATGCCGAACAGGGCGTCGAAGATGGCGTTGCCCGTGGTGCCGAACGAGCCCACGCGCGACCAGTCGACGGGCACCCCGGCCTCGGTGAACACCTCGCGCCACTGCTCGGCCGTGTAGGTCGGCGTGGTGAAGCCGCCCGCCGGCTCGTGGCCGTACCTGTCGTAGCGGGCCCGCGCCTCGGGGTCGCGCAGCACGGCGTAGGCCTCGGACAGCTCCTTGAAGCGCTCCTCGGCGGCGGCGTCCCCCGGGTTGCGGTCCGGGTGCCAGCGCATCGCCTCCTGCCTGTAGGCGCGCTTTATCGTCTCCAGGTCGGCGTCGCGCGGGACGCCCAGCACCTCGTACGGGTCGCGCTTCGGAGCCGTCACGGGACGATGGTACATTACCTGAGCCTGACCGACTAAAGCCCGGGTTTCGGCCTCCGGTCGACAGGAACGTCCGACCTTCGGCGGATACGGCGGCGCAGCGGGCGCGCGCTAGGATTCCCCCGGAGGCGCCCTCCGGGCGCGCGACCTCCGAGGAGGTGTGAAGTGCGCAGGAGACTGACGCTCTTGCTCGTCGTCGCGCTGGCGCTGCTGCTGGTCGGCTGCCGCAACGAGACGCAGAACCGCATCCGCCGCAGCATCCAGGACTTCACCGCGACGCGGATGTACATAACGATCTTCTCGTACGACGGCAAGCCGGTGTTCCGCGGGGTCGTCGACGGCAAGGTGACCCGCTCCGGGACGGCGCCGGAGGGCTCCGGCGGCGAGGCCCAGGGCGCCTACATCTTCTGGTACGACGAGCGGGGCCGCTACCACCAGACGGACCTCCCGTACATGCTCACGTCGTACGACCTCGAGGCCGAGCCCTCGGCCTCGGCCCGCTAGCGCCACGGCGCTGAAAGTTCGGTTAAGGGCGCCGGAAGCCGCGCACGCGGGCTATGCGCGGCCGCTGGAGTAGCCTGGGAACCACGAGGAGGCCTAGTGTGAGACAGTTCCGCGTGCCCTTCGTCCAGGCGGCCGCGGCCCTGGGGCTGCTGCTCTCCGCCTGCACGATCACGATCACGCCGGCGCCGAACATCGAGATCACCCTCAGCGACGAGATCCTCGAGTTCCACCCCTCCCGCGGCGCCGGCGCCACCTACTACGTCGGCGACAACATCGAGTTCCGGCTGCGGACGAGGCGCGCGGGCTACGTGACGCTCACCGCGATCGACCCCGACGGCGTCGTCTACGAGCTCTCCCGCAACGTCCGGGTGCCCGGCGGCACGGTGTTCCTCCCGACGCGCGAGCAGCGCGTCGTCTACACGGCAGCGCCTCCGCGCGGCGTGCACCGCATCCGCGCCACGTTCACGACCCAGCCGACCAGCGGCACGGTGGTCTACCGCGGCCGACGCGGCGACGCCGAGTGGTCGGCCGCGATCGAGGTCGAGCTGCGGCCCCACGAGGTCAGGGACATCGCGGAGACCAGCCTGATCATCCGCTGAGGCCGCGCCGCGCTGCGAGGGCGCTCCAGTGGCGCGGAGCGTCCGTTCGGCGACGTGCGGTAGAATGTGGCCCGGCGCGGCGGTGCGAGCTCGCGCCGCCGGCTGGAGGACTCTCCCTTGGCAGGACATAGCAAATGGGCCCAGATCAAGCGCAAGAAGGCGGTGCTGGACCGTCAGCGCGGCAAGATCATCAGCAAGCACATCCGCGCGATCCAGTCCGCCGTGCGCTCGGGCGGCAGCGGTGACCCCAGCGTCAACCTCGCGCTGAAGAACGCGCTGTCGGCCGCGAAGAGCGACAACGTACCCCTGGACAACATCGAGCGCGCCATCGAGCGGGCGCTCGGCGGCGGCGAAGGCGGCAACTTCGAGGAGGTCCTCTACGAGGGCTACGGCCCCGGCGGCGTCGCGATGCTGGTCGAGGCCCTCACCGACAACCGCAACCGCACCGTCGGCGAGATCAGGCACGTGTTCAGCAAGCACGGCGGCAACCTGTCCGGCTCGACGGCCTGGCAGTTCGAGACGAAGGGGATGGTCGTCGTCGAGTCGCCCCCCGCGGGCATCGAGGACCTGGCGATCGACCTCGGCGCCGAGGACATCGAGATCGAGGACGGCGCGCTGACGATCTACACGGCGCCCGCCGACCTCTACCAGGTGGTAGAGGGCCTGCAGGCCAAGGGCATCGAGCCGTCGGTGTCGCAGCTCACCCGGGTGCCCCAGACGCTCACGCCCGTGCCCAGCGAGGACGCCCGCAAGGTGCTGAACCTCATGGAGGCGCTCGAGGAGCTGGACGACGTCCAGAACGTGTACTCCACTGCCGACCTCGACGCTGTCGAGCTGGTCGGCTAGACCCGGGAAAGGGTGCTGGATGGGCTTTCCAACGGTCAAGTGGGACGAACTGCCGGCCATCACGGCCTCGCAGATGCAGCAGCTCATCATGCTCGCCACGGGCAAGTTCGGCCTGGATAACCGCGTCCTGGTCGAGCACACCGCCCGCAACCTCGTCGCGCTCATCGACGAGGTCGGCTCCGACGGCCCCGTTCTCGTCGTCGCGGGCCGCGGCAACAACGGCTCCGGTGGCCTGGCGGCCGCGCGCCTCCTCGCCGCCCGGGGCCGGCGCGTATGGGTGGTACCGACCCACGAGGCCGAGAACTACTCCGGCACCCCCAAGGAGCAGCTCGAGCACCTCAAGCACTTCGAGCGCGTCAAGGTGCGCAACAGCCTGCCGAAGATGAAGTTCGCGGTGATCATCGACGCCGCGATCGGCACGAACCTCGAGGGCCCGCCGCGCGGCCGTACCCTCGACGTGATCACGGTGCTGAACCAGGCGGGCGACGACTGCTGCGTGATCTCGCTCGACGTGCCCACGGGCATGATCGCCGACACCGGCGAGACGCCCGGCGACGTGGTCAACGCCGACATCACGATGGCGATCGCCCTGCCGAAGGTCGGGGTGAAGCCGGGCGGCCACGTCGGCCGGCTGATCGTTGGCGACCTCTCGCTGCCGGCGCCGCTGTTCGAGGCGCTGCGCATCCCGCCCGTCGACCTGCCGGCCTACCTCACCGAGGTCGTCCTCTAGGCACGTCCCGGCAGGCGGGACGCGCCGGCCGGTCTCAGCCGCCGCTGCGCGCGGGCAGCAACCGGGCCTCGGTGCCGCTCAGGCCCTCGAACCAGTGCCCGAAGCGCGCGTAGAGCCGCGCGTCACGCTCAAGCACCGGCGCCAGGCGCTGGGCCTCCTCCGCCAGGCCGTCCCACTCCGCCGGCGTGAGGCGCCGGAACGCCGTCACCTCGACGTCGCCCTCGACGGGCCGCCACACGCCCGCCGCCTCGCCGTCCACGAGCGCCACCGGCAGGACGTCGCCGTTGCGCTTCACGACCGCCGGGCGCACCTCCGGCGTCAGCACCCGTCCCGGCGGCTCGTGGGCCAGGACGACGCCGTCCCACATCGGCAGCAGCCGGGGCGGCGCGGGCGCGTCCTCGTCGGGGAGCGGCGCGCCAGGCACGTCGAGCAGCTCGGCGCCGCCCGGGCCCTCGAGGCGCACGATCGTGTCCCCGGCGGCCTTCACCGCCTCCCTGACCATGTCGCGGGTGAGGATCGTGAAGCGCGCCACGTCCGCTACCGTCGCCGGCCCGAACGCCGCCAGGTAGCGGCGCAGCGCCTCGGCCGCCGCCTCCTGCCACGGCTCGACAGCCGGCGCCGCGGCGGCGCGGAAGCCGTGGCCCCGCACGAACGCCCAGGGGCCGCCGTTCGGCACGTGCCACACCGGCGCGAACGACCTCAGCGCCCACCAGATGCGCTCGTGGCGCACGCCCAGCCGCTGCCCCAGCCAGTCGTCGATCTCGTCCTTCGTCCGCGGCTCGGCCATGAAGCCGAGCAGGTCGGGCAGCGCCTCCAGGACCGCCGAGGCCGGCACGCCGGCGGCGAGGAACCGCGGCTCGGCCAGGCGCGCGCCCCACATGCGCTTCGCCATCGTCCCCTGGAGGACCGGGTAGTCCGCGGCTGCGACCGTGTGGATCGTCATGCGCATCAGCGTCCCGCGCACGAGCTCGCCCGCGCGGTAGGCGGCGTCGACGGCGTCCGCCTCGAAGCCCTCGAGGCGCGCCGCCAGCGCGAGGTAGGGCGAGGCCGGCTCCTGCGACTGCAGCGCCAGCACGCGCCGCACGCCCTCGACGACTGGAAGCTCGGCCCTGTCCAGGAGGAGCTGCCGGGCCAGCGTGGCGCGGTTCAGCGCCCGCCGTGAGAGGCGCCGGGTCCCGCTCACGCGTCGTTCCCTCCGGGCATGCGCCCGATGGTACAAGGCGCGCCCGGCCCGCGGCTTGCCGCACTGGTGCGCTGGCCCCGGCTCGCCGCGCCGGCGTCTCGGCCCCGCTGCCGGCGCGTGCGACGACGGCGCGGCGAGTAAGGTTCCCGTCAGCGCCTCTTCCCTAGGGTCTGGGGGTGACGTCTGGCCAACGCGTCTTCGCCGCGGACGACCTGCGCAGCTCGGGCAGCCGCTACGAGGCGTCGTGGCGACGCACGCTGCTCCTGTTCATCCCCATCGGCGCCCTCGCGTTCTTCGTCGGCTGGGCGCTCGAGGTCCCCAGCGCTCAGGCGACGGGCTTCGACCTCGCGCTCTACCCCGTCATGGGGACGGCCCTGCTGGCGCTCGAGGTCGTGCTGGCCCTGGGGCGCCGGACCCTACCCCTCGTCGTCCTCTCGATCATCGTAGGCGCCAGCGCGTTCTTCTTCCTCAAGCTGGGCTGGCTGCTGTTCCTCGCCCCTACGGGCACCGACCTCCAGGCGCAGTTCACGGAGACCCTCTTCTGGATCCCGGTCGTATACCTGCTCTCCTTCATCCTCGAGGAGGCGCGCCTCGGCAAGCTGGCCGTCCGCGGCTTCACCGTCGGAGTCCTCCTGCTCGCGGCCGTCTACGCGCTCCCGGGGATCGTCGCCGGCGGCGTCGACTGGGGCGTCGTCTACGCGCTGGTCCAGCTCAACCTCGCGAACTCGGTGCTGCTGGCCCTCACCTCGGTGTTCATCCAGTTCAAGGAGGGCTACACGCGCACCAGGGCGCGCATGGAGGAGGCCGAGAGGCACGCCTACCACGACGCCCTCACCGGACTGGCCAACCGCCTGCGCCTCAACGACGAGCTCGACAGGCGCCTCGGTTGGGCCAAGGCGAACGGCCGGCGCGTGGCCGTGCTGTACCTGGACGTCGACGGCTTCAAGGTCGTGAACGACACCCTCGGCCACGAGGCCGGCGACGAGCTGTTGCGGATGGTGTCGCGGCGCCTGCGGGAGGAGCTCGGGCCCGAGGACGTGATGGCGCGCATCAGCGGCGACGAGTTCGTCGTCGTCCTCGGCGACGTCGAGAGCGCCCAGGCGGCGATGTTCAAGGCGCGCAAGCTCCAGGCCGCCCTGGTGAAGCCCTTCGAGGTGCAGGACCTCTCGCACCACGTCACGGCCAGCATCGGCGTGTGCCTCTACCCCGACGACGCGCCCGACGGCCCGACGCTCCTGCGCCACGCCGACTCGGCGATGTACCGGGTCAAGCGCTCCGGCAAGAACGGCGTCCAGCGCTACCGCGCCGACTCCGACGCGCTCGTCGAGCGCCACCGCAACCTCGAGCGCGAGCTGAGGAGCGCCCTGAGCGCCGACAGCGACCAGCTCTCGGTCGTCTACCAGTCGATCCACGACCTGGGGACGGGCGAGCTGCGCAAGGTCGAGGCCCTGGCGCGCTGGCACCACCCCAAGTGGGGCCACGTGCCGCCGCACGAGTTCATCCCCATCGCCGAGCGGAGCGGCCTGATCGTGTCGCTGGGCGAGTGGGTCCTGCGCGAGGCCTGCCGTCAGGCGAAGGCCTGGGAGGCGCTCTCGGGCCAGGGCGTCGTCGTGTCGGTGAACGTCTCGGCGATGCAGTTCGCGCACCCCGGGTTCTTCCGCACCGTCGAGGCCGCGCTCGAGGACCACGCCCTCCTGCCCGAGCTGCTCGAGATCGAGCTGACGGAGGGCATCGTCATGCACGGCGTGGACCACGTCACCGAGACGCTCCAGCGCCTGCAGCGCCTCGGCGTGAGGATCGCGATCGACGACTTCGGCACCGGCTACTCGTCGTTCGCCTACCTGCGCGACCTGCCGATCGACACGGTGAAGATCGACAAGAGCTTCGTGAAGGACCTCGGCTCGCCGCTGCACGCGCCGCAGTTCGCCCTGGCGCTCGTCGAGGCGATCACGCACGTGGCGAAGCACCTCGACCTGGAGATCGTGGCGGAGGGCATCGAGACCGAGGCGCAGCGCCAGGTCCTGCGCGACCTCGGCTGCCACCTCGGCCAGGGCTACCTGTTCTCGCGGCCGCTGCCGGCGGCGGACCTGCAGCCCTACCTGCCGCTACCCCCTGCTACCAAGAGCGCGGTCACCGACACCCTGGTCAACTGACTCGAGCCAGAGCGTCATCGCGCCGATCACCCTGTCTCCCGCCGACGCCTGGCAGCGGTAGCGCGCCGCCCCGGTGACCTCGGGGTGGCCGCCCACACCGGCGCGCATCGCGGTGAACACGGCCCTCTCGCCCGCCCAGACGAGGTCGCTCGCCTCGACCTCCCCGCGCAGCACCCGGTACGGCTCGCCGTGGAGCTGGCCCGCCAGGTAGGAGAGCTGGCCCATCACGACCGCGACGGGCAGCGCCGGGTAGCCGTCGAAGTGCCCGACGCACGCGCCGACCGGAACCTCCTCGACGACCTGCTCGCCGTGGTCGGCGGTCTCGCGCCACTCGGTCGCCAGGAGCCTGCCGTACGGGCTGGGGGCGGGTGGAGTGGGCCGCGACCGGATCCGGAAGAGGCGCTCGAACGCCGACGCGGTCAGGACCGTGTAGTCGATCTCGAACGACGCTAGGGGCGCGCCCTCGGAGGTGGCGACGACGGCGGCCTTGCTCGCACGCTTGTCGAGCGCGAGCAGGCGCCCCACGAACCGCACCGGCGCGCCGTACGGCGCCGGGTTGGGCACGTAGCGGCACTCGGCCCGCCTCGCCAGGTAGTACCTGCGGGCGCCGTCGGCCTGGCTGAGCGCCGCGAGGGAGAGGCCGACGATCGCAGCGTGCCTGCCGAGCTCGGCGGCGGGCATCGGCCCGACCTCGAGCGGCGCCGGCGACTCCGCGTAGGCCGTCGCGTGCAGCTCGAGGCCTTCCAGCCTCACGTCGTGCAGCGCGAAGTAGGGCGGGCGCACGCAGATCCGCGAGAGCAGGTCGGGCGCGGGGACGAGCGCTTGACGATGCGGGACGTGGACGAACGGCGTTGTCATCGTGAGGCACCCCATCCTGGACAGCCCCAATGGGCTCCCCCGACCCACCTGTTACCACGACGCGGGGGTCGGCGCGTCCAGGTGCCTCAGGAGCGTCGTCCCACGGGACGGCGCGGCGACCGACGTGCGAAGGAGAAGGCCCCCGCTGCGAGCGGGGGCCTCCGGCTGGTAGGCGCGGGCAGGATTGAACTGCCGACCTCTACAGTGTCAATGTAGCGCTCTCCCACTGAGCTACGCGCCTACGCTACGTTCGCCTCTCGCCGTCGCCTTGGGCGCCTCTGGGAGAAGGATGGAGGCGCCGACCGGATTCGAACCGGTGAATCGAGGTTTTGCAGACCTCTGCCTTACCACTTGGCTACGGCGCCAAGGCGAGTAGTAATCTACCACGCCCCTCCCGAAGCGTGTCAACGACGTGTGAGCGACGCGAGCGGCCCGGGCTCGTACCGAAGCCAACCGCCACGATGCGGGACTCCTAGGTGCGGGCCGTGGCACCCCTGGAGTGACCGGCGATGGGCCTGGCGGCCCTGGCCCCCCGGCTTCGGGCCGGGCCGCGGGAGCGCGATAGACTCGCCCCATGCCCGGCCAGGTCAAGCGCTTCGCCCACCTCCACCAGCACACCGCCTACAGCCTCCTGGACGGGGCCGCGCGCATCTCCGAGCTGGTGAGGTGGGTCAAGCAGGTCTCCCCCGACGACCCCGCCGTCGCCATCACGGACCACGGCAACATGCACGGCGCCGTCGAGTTCTACAAGACCTGCGTCGCCGAGGGCGTTAAGCCGATCCTCGGGTTCGAGGCGTACGTCGCCCCCGGCTCGCGGTTCGAGAAGCGCCGCGCCTCGGCCAAGCTCGACGGCGGCTACTACCACCTCACGCTCCTGGCCAAGACGTTCGAGGGCTACCAGAACCTCTGCCGGCTCTCCAGCCGCGCCTACCTCGAGGGCTTCTACATGAAGCCGCGCGTCGACCTCGAGCTGCTGCGGGAGCACTCGAAGGGCGTGATCGCCCTGTCGGGGTGCCTCGGCGCGCAGATCCCGCGCGCGATCCTGGACCTCGGGCCCGACGAGGGCGAGCGCGTCTTCAAGGAGTACCTCGACATCTTCCGCGAGGACTTCTTCGTCGAGATCCAGGACCACGGGCTCGAGGAGCAGAAGCGGCTGAACCCCGTGCTGCGGGAGCTCGCCGACCGCTACGGGGTCGGCATGGTCGCCACCAACGACGGCCACTACGTGCGCAAGGAGGACGCCCGCGCCCACGACGTGCTGCTCGCGATCCAGACCAAGGAGATGGTCTCGAGCGAGGGGCGCATGCGCTTCCCCTGCGACGAGTTCTACGTCAAGACGCCGGACGAGATGGCGGCCGCGATCCCGGAGAGCGAGTACCCGGGGGCGATCTCGAACACGAACCACATCGCAGACCTCGTCACGTGCGAGCTGCCCATCGGCAAGAGGCGCGTCTACCAGATGCCCGAGGTGAAGCTGCCCGCGGGCATCTCGCTGGCGGACGAGCTGCGGGTGCAGACCTACCGCGGGGCGATGCAGCGCTACCCGTCGCTCACCGAGGAGGTCATGCGGGCCTACCTCCTGGAGGCGGCGGCCGACGAGCAGACGCGGGACGCCCTGTCCGCCCTGCCGCCCGGCACCACGCCCGACGACGCGCCACTGGACGCGGTGCTGCTGGCGCTCGCCCGCGCCGGCGAGCGCTGCCGCCTCAGCCCCGAGGAGCTCGGGGGCGAGGACGGCGCCGCCCTGAAGCGCCGCGGCGGCTACGTGTACACCCACCTCGAGGCGCTGCGGGCGAAGCTGCCGGACGCCGGCGCCAGGCCCGCCGAGGACGCCGACGCCTACACGGTCCTGGCGCGCTGCGAGTACGAGCTCGCGGTGATCATCTCGATGGGGTTCGCTGACTACTACCTGATCGTCGCGGACTTCATCAACTGGGCGAGGTCGCAGGGCATCAGCGTCGGGCCCGGCCGCGGGTCGGGCGCGGGCTCGATCGTCGCCTACTGCATCGGCATCACGAACATCGACCCGCTGCGCTTCCGGCTGCTGTTCGAGCGCTTCCTGAACCCCGAGCGCATCAGCATGCCCGACTTCGACATCGACTTCTCCGACGTCAGGCGCGGCGAGGTCATCGACTACGTCAGGCGCAAGTACGGCGACGAGCGCGTGGCGCACATCGCCACGTTCGGGACGATGGCCTCGCGGGCGGCGATCAAGGACGCGGCGCGCGTCCTCGACGTGCCCTACGGCGAGGCCGACAGGGTCAGCAAGCTCGTGCCCGTGGTGATGGGCCGCAGCGTGAAGATCGACGACGCGCTCCGCGACGTCCCCGAGCTGCGCGACCTCTACGAGCAGGGCGCGAAGCACTACATCGACGTCGCCCGCGCGCTCGAGGGCCTCACGCGGCACGCCTCGGTGCACGCCGCCGGCGTCGTGATCGCCCGCGACCCCGTCACCGACCTGGCGCCGGTGTTCAGGGCCGGCGACGGGCCCGTGGTCGTGCAGTACGACATGAGCTCGGTCGAGGAGCTCGGGTTCATCAAGATGGACTTCCTCGGCCTGCGGACCCTGTCGTTCATCGAGGCGGCCGTGCGCATCGTCAAGGAGTCGCGCGGCATCGAACTCGACCCCGACTCGTTCCCGCAGGACGACCCGAAGGTCTTCGAGATGCTCTCGAACGGCGACGCCGCGGGCGTCTTCCAGTTCGAAGGCGCGGGGATGGTCGACACGCTGCGCAAGCTGAAGCCGCGGCGCATCGAGGACCTCATCGCGGTGAACTCGCTCTACCGGCCGGGGCCGATGGAGAACATCCCCGTCTACATCAGGCGCCACCACGGCCTCGAGGAGGTCGACTACTCCGACTTCCCGCGGTCGCAGCACCTGCTCAAGCCGATCCTCGACGAGACCTACGGCATCCCCGTCTACCAGGAGCAGGTGATGCAGATCGTGCAGGCCGTGGCCGGCTACACGCTGGGGCAGGCCGACATCATGCGCCGCGCGATGGGCAAGAAGAAGGCCGACGAGATGGAGCGCCAGCGCGCGGTGTTCCGGGAGGGCGCCGCCCGCAACGGCATCGACGCGGCCGAGGCCGACAGGATCTTCGACCTGCTCGAGCGCTTCGCGAGCTACGGCTTCAACAAGTCGCACGCCGCGGCGTACGTGCTGCTCTCCTACCAGACGGCCTACCTCAAGGCGCACTACCCCGTGGAGTTCGCGGCCGCCCTGCTCACCGTCGAGCGCGGCGACTCCGACAAGGTCGCGCAGTACGTCGCCGACGCGCGGCACATGGGCGTCGACGTCCTGCCGCCGGACATCAACCTCTCGCGCGCCGACTTCACGCCCGACGGCGGCGTGGTGCGCTTCGGCCTCTACGGCATCAAGAACGTCGGCGAGGCGGCCGTGGACCACGTGCTCGCCGAGCGTCAGCGCGGCGGGCCGTTCAAGGACCTGTTCGACTTCTGCGCCCGCGTCGACACCACGCTGGTGAACAAGCGCGCGGTCGAGTACCTGGTGAAGGCGGGCGCGTTCGACCACGTGGCCCTCGGCGCGGCGCCGGGCGCGCCCGTCGACCGCTCGGAGGCGCTACGGGCGCGGGCCGCGCTGCTGGCCAACGTCGACCTGGCGGTGAAGTGGGGCGCCGCGAAGCGCGAGCAGGCCATGAGCGGGCAGCTCGGGCTGTTCGGCGACGCCGAGGTGCTGCCGCCGGCGCTGCAGCCGCCGGGCGACTTCAGCGAGCTCGAGATGCTCAGGTACGAGAAGGAGGCGCTGGGCATCTACCTCTCGGCGCACCCCATGGCCTCCTACCCCGGCCTGGCCGAGGCGGCGACCTGCCCCGTCGCCGAGGTCGACGCCTACTTCGCGCGCGCGAGGGCCGACGGCGCGCCGGGCAGGGTGCGCGTGGCGCTGGCCGGACTGGTGCAGAACGTCGTCAAGCGGCCCACCCGCAAGGGCACGATGATGGCCCGCTTCGAGATCGCCGACGAGACGGCCGGCCGCGAGGTCGTCGTGTTCGGGCGCGCCTACGACGACATCGCCCCCCTGCTCGAGGAGGACGCCCCCGTGGTGCTCGTGGCCGAGGTGGCGGAGGACGGCGACGCGACCCGCCTCGTCGCCGAGAGGCTGCTGCGCTGGGACCGGCGCGGCGAGGACGGCGCGGGCGTGCCCGAGGTCGCGCTGCTCTCGTTCGAGCTCGACGACGTCGGCGAGCACCAGCTCCTCGAGCTGCGCTCGCTGCTCGACGAGTTCTCCGGACGCACGCCGGTGCGCCTCGAGGTCAACACGCCGGAGGGGCGCGTCCTCTACCAGGTCGAGGGCGCGGCCGTGGACCCCTCCAGGCTCGAGGAGCTGAAGGCGACGTGCCCGTGGCTCACGGCCACGAGGACGGTGGACAGGCACGCGCTCGTGGCGCAGCGGCCCCGGAACGGGTTCGACCGGCGCTCCGGGTCGGAGGCGCCGGTCGAGGTTCCGTTCTAACGCGGGTCAGGCGACCTGGGTCTGGCGCACGGCGTCGGCCTGCGTCTGGCGCAGTACCTCGACCTGGGTGGCGGCCATCTTGAAGGCCTGGCTGCTGGTAGCGGCGTTGTAGCCGGTCTCGTAGTCGATGATGCCCTGGGCGTAGAGCTCGGCGAGGTGGTCGTCGAAGGCCTGCATCCCGTCGAGGCGGGCCTCCTTGAGCACGTCGTAGAGCTCCGGCGTGCGCTCCTCGTCGCGGATCAGGTCCTTGACGCGCAGCGTGCCCTTGAGGATCTCGGTCGCGGCGACGCGGCCGCCGCCCACGCGCGGGAGGAGCCGCTGCGACACGATGCCGACCAGCGACTCGGCGAACAGGATGCGGGCTGTCGCGCGCTCGTGGGGCGGGAACAGCTCGATCATCCTGTTGATCGTCCTGACCGAGTCCTGGGTGTGCAGGGTGCTGAACACCAGGTGGCCGGTCTGGGCGGCCGACAGCGCCGCGGCGGCGGTGGCGTGGTCGCGGATCTCGCCGATCATGATCACGTCGGGGTCCTGGCGCATCGCGGCGACCAGCGCCTCCGAGAACGACGGCGCGTCCATCCCGAGCTCGCGCTGCACGACGATCGAGCGTTTCGCGCGGTGCAGGTACTCGATGGGGTCCTCGACCGTCACGATCATCTTCGCGTGGGTGGCGTTGATCTCGTCGAGGATGCGCGCCAGCGTCGTCGACTTGCCCGAACCGGTGGGCCCGGTGACGAGGACGAGGCCCTTCTCCTGGTTCTTGAAGTAGTCGATCGTCTCCTGCGGCAGGTTCACGACCTGCAGGGCCTTCTCGTCCGAGTTGATGATGCGCAGCACGGCGCTCACCGAGCCGCGCTGGCGGAACAGGTTCACGCGGAACCGGCCGAGCCCCGGCACGCTGTAGGCGAGGTCGATCTGCTGCTTGGCTGCGAACTGGGCGCGCTGCTGCTCGTTACACATCAGGTCGACCAGCGCCTCGGTCGCCCGCGGCGTGAGCGGCACGTCGTTCATGGGCCTGAGGCGGCCGCTGACGCGCATCATCACGGGCAGGGGCACGTGCAGGTGCACGTCGGACGCCCCCGCGTCCACCGCCTGCTTGAGTAGGTCGTTGAACCGCATGGAGCGCAAGCTAACGCCCGCGCCCTTACGGCGCTCTCGCCCGGTTCTTACGGCCTTCTTACACGGCGGTGGCGCGTTGGGGCCGGTCGCGACGGCATCTCCGCGGCCCGGGCCGCGTCCGGGCGACCCGCCGTCCGTCGCCGGCTGCGCCCGCGCGAGGGGCTGCGGCTGGGGCTCGCGGGGCAGCCCTCCGCCGCCGGCGGCGCTCGGGCTGTGAGCGTCCGCGTGTCGCCGTGCCGTGTGGCGGCGCCGCGGGGTGCTAGTACACTTGGCCGATGCCGACACACCCATGCCAGACCGAGACCGCGCGCGCGGGCCGCTCCGCCAGGGGGCAGCCGCCGTGCGCGTGATCGCGCTGCTGCTGGCCACGGCGCTGATCGTCATCAGCGGCTTCTGGCTGGCCCGCGACCGCGCCTCCGGCTCCAGGGCCGAGATCGCCGCCGCCCAGGCGGTCGCCCGCCAGGGGGGCGCGGTCGACGACGGGGCGCCGCCCGCGCCCGAGGGCGCCGCCCAGGCGGCCGAGGAGACGGCCCCTCAGGGCGAGGCGGACGAGCCGGCCGAGGTCGCCGGCGCGCTCCCAGAGGGCTACGAGCCGGTCGCGTACGTGAGCGACGCGCCGCGCCGCATGTTCGAGGCGCCCGAGCAGGTGCTCGAGCCCGGCCTCGACTACGTCGCCCTGGTCCGCACGTCGAAGGGCGACATCCTCATCGACCTCTACGAGGACCGCACGCCCGTCACCGTCAACAGCTTCGTGTTCCTGGCGCTGAACCGCTTCTACGAGGGCGTCCCGTTCCACCGCGTGCTCGACGGCTTCATGGCCCAGACCGGTGACCCCACGGGCACCGGCCGCGGCGGGCCCGGCTACCAGTTCGAGGACGAGATCGTCGAGGGTCTAGCCTTCGACGGGCGCGGGGTCGTCGCCATGGCGAACGCGGGCCCGAACACCAACGGCTCGCAGTTCTTCATCACGTTCGAGGCCACGCCCTGGCTCGACGGCGCGCACACGATCTTCGGCCGGGTGCTGGAGGGGGACGAGGTCCTCGACGCCATCACGCGCATCAACCCCGAGCGCCCCAACGCGATCGCCTACCCCGAGGACACGCTGGCCAGCCTGGCGCAGCAGGGCGTCGAGCTGCCCGGCGACGCCGACGCGACCGTCGCGTCGGCGGTCGAGGAAGCCCTGGGGATCGCGCCCGTCGCCGGCCAGTCGTTCACCGTCGCGGGCTACCGCGGCGTGCTGGGCCTACTGGGGGGCCAGCCGGCGTACGGCTTCTACTTCGAGCCCGACACCATCGAGGAGGTCGTCGTGGGCGTCAGGCCCGCGGCGTAGTGACGCTCCCACGCGCGAGGAGGACAGCATGACCGACCCACAGCCCGGCCCCGACGGGTACCGTCCCCTGGAGAGGCTCTCCCCGGAGAGGCGCACGCGCTTCGCCAGGCCCGAGCCGGTGCTCGAGCCCGGCGTCGACTACCGCGCCGTCATCGACACGAACAAGGGCCGCATGGTCGTCGACCTGTTCCAGGACGACGTGCCGAACACCGTCAACAGCTTCGTGTTCCTGGCCCTGAACGGCTACTACGACGGCGTGAAGTTCCACCGCGTGCTCGAGGACTTCATGGCCCAGACCGGGGACCCCACCGGGACCGGCATGGGCGGCCCCGGCTACGAGTTCGCCGACGAGTTCAGGGAGCACCTGCGCCACGACGCCAAGGGCGTGGTCAGCATGGCCAACGCCGGGCCGAACACGAACGGCTCGCAGTTCTTCATCACGTTCGTGCCCACGCCGTGGCTCGACGGGCGGCACACCGTGTTCGGTCGGGTGATCGAGGGCGAGGAGGTCCTCGACAGGATCCAGCGCGTCGACCCCGCCAGGCCGTTCGGTCCCGAGCCCGACGTGATGGAGCGCGTCACGATCCTGGCCAAGGGCTGAGGCGGTCCCCTAGGTCCGTGCGGGCGTCTCCGAGACGAGCCGGGACGTCCAGATAGGAAGAGGCCCCTCTGACGGGGCCTCTCGCGCCGTGGAGACCGGGTAGGCGGGGTCAGACCCTGATGGGCTCCACGTGCAGCAGCCGCCTCCTGTGGGCGTCCTGGAGGTGGGCGATGAAGGCGTCGACGGGGACTCCCTTGCGCTCCGGCTCCTTGCGGCTGCGGAACGAGACCGTGCCGGACTCCTGCTCCTTGTCGCCGACGACGGCTATGTAGGGCACCTTGTAGAGCTCGGCGTCGCGGATCTTCGCGTTCATGCGCTCGTTGCTCTCGTCGACCTCGGCGCGGAGGCCGGCGGCGAGCATGCGCTCCTGGAGCTGGCGCGCGTAGGGCACGTGCCTGTCGGCGATCGGCACGAGGCGCACCTGCTCGGGAGCGAGCCACACCGGGAAGTCGCCCGCGAAGTGCTCGATGAGGAAGCCGATCAGGCGCTCGTGCGTGGAGAGCGGGGCGCGGTGCAGGCACAGCGGCGTGCGGCGCTCGTTGTGCTCGTCGACGTACGTGAGGCCGAACCGCGCCGGCTGCGCGAAGTCGACCTGGATCGTGGCCAGGGAGAACTCGCGTCCGATCGCGCTCTTGATCTGGACGTCGATCTTGGGGCCGTAGAACGCGGCCTCGTCCTCCTCCTCGACGAACGGCACGCCCGCCTTAGTGAGGACGTCCCTGATCATCCCCTCGGTCCTCCGCCACAGCTCGGGCTCGTTCACGTACTTCTTGCCCAGGTCCTCGGGGGCGTGCTTGGAGAGGCGCATCACGTACTCGTCGATGCCGAAGAGCTCGAAGTAGCGCCGGTAGATGTCGACGACGCCGAGGAACTCGGACTCGAACTGCTCCTCGGTGCAGTAGATGTGGGCGTCGTTCATCTGCATCGAGCGCACGCGCATCAGGCCCATGAGCGCGCCCGAGTCCTCGTAGCGGTAGCAGGTGCCGTACTCGGCGAGCCGCAGCGGCAGTTCTCGGTAGCTGCGCGGCCGCGCGGCGTAGATCTTGTGGTGGAACGGGCAGTTCATGGGCTTGACGTAGTAGCGCTCGCCGTCGTCGAGCTCCATGGGCGGGTACATGGCGTCCTGGTAGTGCGCCAGGTGGCCGGACACCTCGAACAGGCGCTGCTTCGCGAGGTGCGGCGTGCGGACGCGCTGGTAGCCGGCCGCGAGCTCGACCTCCTTCGCCAGCTTCTCGATCTCCTCGACCATCACCGCGCCGCGCGGCAGCCACAGCGGCAGGCCCGGGCCCACGTCCTCGTCGAGCACGAAGATGTCGAGCTCGGCTCCGAGCCTGCGGTGGTCGCGCTTCTTGGCCTCCTCGAGCTGCCACAGGTGGTGCTCCAGCTCCTCCTTCGTGGCGAAGGCGACGCCGTAGACGCGCTGGAGCATCGGGCGGGTCTCGTCGCCGCGCCAGTAGGCGCCGGCGACGCTCATCAGCTTGAAGTGCGGGGTCACGGCCCCGGTCGAGGGCACGTGCGGACCGCGGCAGAGGTCGGTGAAGCCCTCCTCGCCGCCCTGCTCGTAGAACGTGATCTGCTCGCCCTCCGGCAGGTCCTCGATCAGCTCGACCTTGTACGGGTCCCCGACCCTCCGGTAGCGGTCGATCGCCTCCTCGCGCGGGAGGGCGTACTTGCGAAGGGGCAGGTCGGCGGCGATGATCCTCCGCATCCGCTCCTCGAGCGTGCCGAGGTCGTCGGGCGTGAGGCTCCGGGGCAGGTCGAAGTCGTAGTAGAAGCCGTTCTCGATCACCGGCCCGATCCCGAGCTTCACCGACTCGGGCGGGTAGCCCTCCTCCACGAACAGCTCGCGCACCGCCTGGGCCAGCACGTGGGCCAGGGTGTGGCGCTGGAGCTGGATCGCGTCGGGGTCCTTGCGGGTGACGACCGTGACCTTGGCGCCGTCGGGCACCGTCGACTGCAGGTCGGAGAGCCTGCCGTCGACCTTGACGCCCAGGGCGGCCTTCGCCAGCCCCGGACCGATGGCCGCCGCCAGGTCGGCGCCGGTGGCGCCGGCCGGTAGCTCGAGGTCCTTGCCGTCAGGTAGCACTACGCGCACGTTCGTCACCTCAGGAGCGTGAGTATAACCCCGCAGCCCCGCCGGCCCGCGCCGCGGGCGGCCGGGTCCGGCGCCGGACGCGCGGCCGTCGGCGGCCCGGGGGCCGCCGCCCGGCCGGGCCGGGTTATCCTCAGCCGTGCACCTCGTTGCCTGCCTGTGCGACGACGAAGTCGCCCACGCGGTCAGGTCGTTCCGCGACGCCGCGGGGCGCTTCCACCTGCACCCCGTACCGCCGGGCCCGCTCGCGGAGCTGATGATCGGCCTCAAGCGCCTCGACTTCGCCGGCGCGATGGTCCTCGACGAGAAGCGTCAGGCCGAGGCCCAGCGCCTAGCCGACCGCAGCTCGCTCGACGCCCAGGAGCTCGGCGCCGCCGACACCCTCACCGTCACGCAGGCCGGCGTCCTCGCCGACCACTGCCTCGGGCGCGCGCTGGCCGCGATGCTCGCCTCCCACCGCTGGGACGGCGCCGGCGCCCGGGTCGCCGTGCTCGGCTCCGGCGCCACGGCGCGCTCGCTGGCGCGCGAGGCGCTGAGCATGGGCGCCAGCTCCCTGGCCGTCCTGGCCAAGGACCGCGTGGCGGCCGAGTCCGTGCTGCCCCCGAGCGCCGCCGGAGTAACGCTGCTGGCGCGCGCCTCGGCCGACCCGATCCGCCGCACCGTGCTCGAGCAGGCCGACCTCGTGATACGCGTCGACCCAGAGGAGTCGGTGCCCGCGGAGCTGCTGGGCCCGCACCTGACGCTGGTCGACATGGTGCCCGAGGTCCTCTCCCCCCTCCGGCGCCAGGCCATGGCCTCGGGTTCACTGACGTTCAACAGGCGCGACGTCGAGGCCTACCGGCTCGAGCTCGGCCTCAGCCAGGTCCTGGGCGGGCCGGTGGGGATCGAGCCGCTGATGACGCTCTTCCACGCGATATGAACGTGGCCCGCGGTCTCACGCCGCGGCGCCCGGTAAGGTAAGACTCCCTGCCGATGCCTGGGGCAGCCCGCAAGGCCGTCACGACGGCCCTCCTCTCCCTGGCCCTCGCCCTGGCCGCGGCGCGGGCGCAGGAGACGCTCTACCGCCTCCCCGGCGCGACGGCCACCGTCGAGGGCGACGCGGTCACCGTCAGCTACGGCGGCCAGCGGTTCGTCTACGTCTCCGGCCTGGGGTGGGCCGACGGCGAGCCCTTCGGCGCCCCCGTGATCGCCGGGAACGACGTGCTCGTCGACGCCGCCACGCTCGAGGCCCTGGGGGTCACCACCCCGCGCGTTGAGGCCGTGAGGACCTCCGGCGACGCCGAGGTCCGCATCGTCCTCGACGTCCCCGCCCTCGACCCCGGCGCTCTCGCGGGCCTCAGGGGCCAGGGGTCGGTGGGCGAGGGCGAGCCGCTCGAGCTGCGGCTGCCGCCGCTGGTGCTGCCTGCGGCGCAGCCGGAGGAGCTGGCCGGCGTGGAGCTCAGCCTGGTGGCGGACGGCAGCGGCACCACCCTGCGCCTGGCCGGCCCCGCTTTTGCCTACGAGTACTTCGTGCTCGAGGCGCCCACTCGCGTCGTCGTCGACGTCGTGCCGCGCCGCGTCCTCGACCAGCCGGAGGTCACCAGGAAGCTGGCCGAGGGCGTCGAGTACCGGCGCTTCAACTACCGCACGGCGAACGGCGGCTCCGTGGTGCACGTCGTGAGCATCGCGCCGGGCAGCGGCGAGTTCCGCGTCGTCGGCGAGAGCAAGGTGCCCCGCACCGTCTCGCAGCTCGCATCGGGCGCCCTCGTGGCCATCAACGCCGGCTACTTCGACACCGCTACCTTCGAGGCGATCGGCTACCTCCTCGTCGACCACGGCCTGCTTTCCCTGCCCAGCCGCGGTCGGGCCAGCGTCGCGTTCGGCTCGGAGAGGCCGGTGATCGACAGGGTCAAGGCGACGGTGCGGCTGCACACCTCGCGCGGCGCGATCGTCGTCGGCGCCGTGCAGGACGGCGTGGCCGTGGTCTCGACCAGCGGCGCGCTCGCCGGCAGGCCCGACATGGGCGTGCTCGTCGTGAAGGACGGCGTGGTCGTCGAGAACAAGGTGGGCCCGCGCCAGGTGCCCGACGGCGACGCCTACGCGCTCGTCTACCCGCCGACGAACCGGGACATCGCCCTGCTCGACGCCGGCGACAGGGTCGAGATCGAGGCGCGCATCGAGCCGCCCAGCTTCCACACGGCGCGCTGGGCCGTCGAGGCGGGCCCGCTGCTGCTGAAGGACGGCCTGCCCGCGTACGACCCTACGGTGGAGGGCTTCGCCACCGGCCAGCGCATCCTCGACGGCCTCACGCAGCAGGCCGCGATCGGCGTCAGGCCCGACGGCACCACCCTGCTAGTCGTCGCCGAGACGATGCGGGCGCGCGACCTCGTGGGGCTGTTCCTCTCGCTCGGCGCCTCCGACGCGATGCGGCTCGACAGCGGCAGCAGCACCACCCTCGTGCTCGGGGGCGAGGTCGTGAACCGCCGCACCGAGCGGCGCGTGGTGAGCGCGATCGTCTTCCTGCCAGAGCGCCGCTGAGCCGCCTCGTCCGCGTGCCATGGCGTCCCCGTCGCGGTCGGGGCCGCCGCTATACTCGCCCCGTGAACCCGGTCCGCCGCTTCGCGTCGCGGCTGGCGGCGCTGCCGCTCGCCGTCGCGCTCGCCGCGCTCGCGTTCGCGCAGGCGCCGCCCCTCGTGGAGCTCGAGCTGGGGCTGGGCGGCAACGTCGTCGTCGGGGCGTGGAACCCCCTGCGGGTGGTGGCGCGCGACGTGCCCCTCGGCAGCCGCGTCGAGGTGACGTTCGACCAGGGCACGCTCCGCTCCGGCGAGGTGCCGTTCCGCCTGCAGCTCCCCGTCTCCGGCGGGCCCGGGCTGTCCGTCGTCGAGCGCACGGTCTACGTGGCGCCGTTCGCGAGCGTGACCTGGGCCCTGGTCGGCGACGGGGCCGTGGTGGCCAGCGGCAGTATCCCGGGCCGCGGCCAGGACTCCCGGCCGCTCGACGTCGTGCTGAGCCGCCGCAGCGGCAGCTACGCCGCGGCGTTCGGCGAGAGCGCGCGCGTCGTGGACGTCAGCGCGGCCCAGCTCCCCCTGGCCCCCGAGGCCTACGACGGCGTCAGGAGCGTGGTCGTCGACGGCACCGCCGCGGCGCCGAGGCTCGAGGCCGTGGCCGCCGCGGCGGCGGGCGGGGCCGTGGTCGTCGTGCACGGCGAGATGCCCGCCAGCCACGCCGAGCTGCGCCTGCTGGCCGCCGGGCCGGTGATGCCGCTGGGCGCCGGCGCGGTCCTGGCCGTGAGCGGCTCTCCGGGCGACGTCGCGCGGGCGGTGGAGTCCTTCGCCGCCTCGCGCCCGGCCCGCTCCGAGCTGATCGCCGCCGCCGCGGCGCGTCCGCTCGTCACGCCGCCGGCGCCGCTGCGCCAGCAGGTCGTGGTGGCCGCGGCCGTGGCGTTCTCCGTGCTGGCCGTGACGGCCACGCGCCTGTTTGGGGCGCCGGGTCTGGCCTCCGCCCTGCTGCTGGCCGTGCTCGTCTCGGGCGCGGCCTGGCTCTACGCGCGGCCCACCGAGCCCGAGGTCGTCGGCTCGCGGACGCTGGCGCTCGTGGGCGGCGAGCTCGCGCACGCCACGCTCCTCGAGGAGCGCTACACGCTGCCGGCGACGACGGTGAGGGTCGCCGGCCCGGCGCGCCCGCTCGACGCGCGGTCCTACGTCGTCGACGAGGGCGGACTGCGCGTCGACCTGCCCGGCTGGCGGTCGGTGGTCCTCGTCGCGGCGCCGCGGGTGGTCGACGCCCAGCTCGGCTTCGAGGACGGCAGCATCGTCAACCGCGGCGCCACGCCGCTGACGGACGTGCTCGTCGTCGGCCTCGGGCCGCAGGGAGACCTGGCGCCGGGCGCGCGCGCCCGCCCGACCAGCGGCGAGGACGGGCCGCCGCACGAGGCCTACGCCTCGCTCCTGCCGCTCCTGCCCGCCGGCACCGTGGTGGCCCTCTCGGGCTGCGAGGTCGGCTGCACCGTCTGGCTGGCGCCCTCGCTCGTGGCTGCGGGCGACTGGGAGGAGATGTGAGCCTGCTCGCCGCGGCGGCGTCCCGGTTGGGACGCCAGGACATGCTGCAAGGCCTCACCGCCCTGCTCGCGGCGCTGTGCCTCGTGCTGGCGATGAGCTGGCCGGGCGGCGGCTCCGTGGTGAACGAGTCCTGGTCGGTCGTCGCCCCCCTGCGCGCGACGCTGCTGGCATTCGGCGCGCTGGCATGGGGCGCCTCGGTGGGCGCCCGCCCGCGCCGCGACGAGATGGGCCCGTCGTACCTGCCGCTGCCCGAGTCGCCGCCGCACGGCGAGCCCGCCTGGCGCCGCGAGGTCGGCGCGACGCTGGCCGCCCTCCTGGCCATGGGCGTGATCACGATGCCGTTCGACGTGCTCAGCCATGCCGCCTCCTACCCCCGCACCGGCCTCGGCTGGTCCCTGGCGGCGCCGTTCCTGGCGACGGGCGGCTACTTCGGGCTCGGGCTCGGCATGGGCAGGCTCACGCGCGTCGCGGGGCTCGGGGCGCTGCTGCCCCTGGCGGTGCCCGCGGTCGTGGCCGGTGCGGCGTGGCTCGACGTGTCGCTGGGGACCGGCCTGGCGAGCCCGTGGTTCGCGGCGCTGGTGCCGTCGCCCCTGTTCGCCGCGGCGATGGCCGCGCTCACGGCGCTGGCGCTGTGGACGGCGCGCCCCGTGCGTGAGGTGGCCGCGTGATCGCGGCCTCGCGGCGCCGCCGGACGCAGGCCGGGGACGCGTTCCGCCTCCACGAGGCGCTGGCCGCCCGGACCGCGCTGTCGGTGCGCCTCAGGCGCGGCTCGGTGCTGGCGCTCGTCGCCTCGCTGCTCGCCCTCGCGTTCGGCGCCGACGTGACCACCCACCTGCTCGCCGTGGCCCTGGGCCTCGCGGCGGGCGGCGCCGTGCCCGTGCGCGGGGTGCGGGAGGAGGCGCTGGCCTTCATCCGCGGTCGCGCCGGCCTCAGCTACGAGACCGCCCTGGACGTGATGGCCTCCGGCGCCGACGACGAGTTCGGTCTGCGCTCGGCCGTGGTCGAGCGCGCCAGGCTCGCGGTGAGGGACGTCAGGCCGGAGCCGCCCCCCGCGTGGTGGCTCCCGGCGCTGGCCGTGGCGCTCGGGCTCGTGCTGTTCAGCCTGGCGGGGCCGATCGCCGGGCCGCGCGGCGGCTCCGGCGCCGGCCCGACGCAGCAGCCGGGCGGCCAGACGCCGACGACGCCCGAGGCGGTGCCCCCGGCGGAGCGACAGGCCGAGGAGGCTCCCGCCCCGCCCGCCGGAGCCCCTGACCGCATGTCGGACCCCGAAGCCGGCGACGGGCGCGACGGGGGCGACGACGGCGAGGGGTCCGGGTCCCCGCCCGTCGGGGGCGGCGGAGCGGCCGCGGCGCCGCTGTCGCGCTTCCTGGAGTCGCTGCGCGAGCGGCCCGACTCGACGCCGCCCCCTCCCGGGGACGGCGCGGGCGCGCCGGCCCAGCCCGGTGCCGAGACGCCCCGGGCCCAGAGGCCCGCCGCGCCCGCCGAGCTGCTCGACGAGCCCCAGCGCGTGCAGCTCGACCGTCAGGACCAGGACCGCGCGCAGGGGCAGGGCGAAGGCGAGCAGGACGGCGCCGAGGGCCAGGGCCAACAGGAGGGTGAGGGCCAGGACCAGGGCGGCGACGGCCAGGAGCAGGGCCGGGGGCAGGAGCAGGAGCAGGGCCAGCAGCCCCAGGGCGGCGAGGAGGACGGTGGGGAGGGCCAGCGGGGCGCGTCGCCCGGCGCCTCCGAGCAGGCGGGCGCGGACGGCGGCGAGACGCCCGACGTCGGCGCCGAGGCGGGCGGGGAGCAGGACGGCCGGACGCCGCGCGGCCTGACCCCCGACGACGGCTCGCCGTCGCCGGACCCCGGCGACGCCGAGGCGGCCGGCGCCGGGCCCGGCGCCGAGAGCGAGGCCGGCGTGGCGGTGGGGCGGCCGGGTGCGTTGGACGTGCTGCCCGGCGTCCTTCAGCCGGGGCCGGAGAACCCGGCCGGGACCGTGAGGCTGCCGGGCGACACCGAGGTGTTCCTGCCCCCGGGCAGGAGCGTGACCGAGTACCGGACGGCGGCCGAGGAGGCCCTAACCGAGGGCGACCTGCCCCTCGCCTACCAAGAGGTCATCAGGCGCTACTTCCGGTAGCCGCGGGCGCCGCCGCGGCGCGGGTCGGGCGCTCCGCCGCGGCGCGGGAGGCTAGTCCCCGACGCCGATCAGCAGCTCCCGGAACAGGAAGGGAAGCTCGGCCGCCAGGGAGCGCGCGAGCTCGGGTGCCGCCTGCTCGATCAGGGCCTGGACCGTGACGTCGCGCGCCGGGTCGGGCAGCGGGGCGTCGTTCGCCTCGACGCGGGAGCCCTGGTGCGTGCGCGTGCGCAGCGTCTGGACCACGGCGGCCGTCTCGGGGTCGACGACCTGGGCCTCGAGCGCGAGCGAGACGTCGACGCGCCGAGACCTCTCGTCGCGCGAGAGCGAGACCTCGCGCTGGAGCACGGGCGCCCCCACCATCACGGCCAGGTCGGCGCCCTGGTTCCTGGCGATCCGCGCCGCCGAGGGCGCGGCCTGGCTGTGGAAGAGGTCCGTGTGGGACTCGAGGAAGCGCATCGTGAAGGCGCTGACCAGGTCGAACGAGCGGCCCTCGTCGGCCATGAGAACGTCGTGCACCAGCTCGGCCGCGCCCCTCACCGCCGACTGCGCCGGGGCGTTGAGCACCGCCACGACCGGCCGCGACTGGTCGCGGGCCGCCGGAGCGCAGGCGGCGAGCGCGAGCAGCGCCGCGAGCGCGAGCGGCAGGGGGCGCCGCCGCGGCCTCGCGCGCCCGGGTACTGCCATCGCCAGCGCCTCAGCCTGGGACATGTCGGGACCTCCAGCAGGTGCACGTGGCGCGGCGACCGCTCGCACGGTCGCCGCCGCTCCCCTCATCGTGTCACGCCGCCCGCCGCCGGTGGGGTCCGTATGAAGGCCTCCTGAAGCCGCGACTGGGCGGCGCGGGCCGGGAGGGCCGCGCGTCCGCCCGGCGGTTCACGCCGCGGGCCCCTCCTCGACCTCCACGAGCTCGACCTCCGCCTCGCCGCGGGTCAGCTCGGCGAGGCGGGCCCTCAGCGCCTCCGCCTCGGACGCGGGCACCGAGACCTCGGCCACTAGCCCCCGCTCGTCGAACGCCGGCGCGGCCCCCCGGAGCTCCCTCAGCACGGCCGCGGAGCTCGCGAACGGCGCCCGCACGCGCAGCCGGTGGTAGGCGGTGAGGCGGCGCACGCCGGCGGCGTCGAGCGCGCGTGCGACGGCGCCGCCGTAGGCCCTCACGAGCCCGCCCGCGCCCAGCTTCTTGCCGCCGAAGTACCGCGTCACCACCGCGGCGCAGCCGTCGATCCCGCGCTTGAGCATGACCTCGAGCATCGGCCTCCCCGCCGTGCCGCCCGGCTCGCCGTCGTCCGAGAAGCGCACCGCCTCGCCGACCCTGTACGCCCAGCAGTTGTGGGTGGCGTCGGGGTGGCGCCGCCGCACCTCGGCCACGAGCTCCTCGGCCTCGGCGACGGAGCTCACGGGCCGCACGCGGGCGATGAACCGCGAGCCCTCGACGACGTCCTCGTGCTCGACCTCCCTGGCGACTGTCACGCGGTCCCCGGCCACGGCAGCGACGTTATCGCCCGTGCTAGAGTGCCGCAACATGCTGCTCCTGACCGCGCGATGTCACAGCAGCGTCCGGCGCTGAGGCCGCCCGCCGCGGCCTGGCCCGTCGCCCCGTATCCTGCACACCCCGCACGAGAGCCCGTAGTGGGCCGCTAGCCCGCAGCGCGTCGGCCGCGGCCGGCGCGGACCCTGGAGAGTCGCCATGACCCTCGAGCTGTACAACACGTTGACGAGGCAGAAAGAGCAGTTCGTTCCCGTCGTCCCCGGTCGCGTCGGCATGTACATGTGCGGCCCGACCGTCTACTCCGAGCCGCACCTCGGCCACGCCCGCGGGCCGGTGGTCTTCGACGTGCTGAGGCGCTGGCTCGAGCACGAGGGGTTCGTGGTGCGGCTCGTCACGAACGTCACCGACGTCGGGCACCTCACCGACGACGAGCAGGGCGAGGACAAGCTGCAGCGGCGGGCGAAGCTCGAGCGCCTGGAGCCGATGGAGGTCGCCGAGAAGTACTTCTGGAGCTACTTCGACGCGATGGCGGCGATGAACGTCCGCCGCCCGAGCATCGTCCCGCGCGCGACGGGTCACATCCCCGAGCAGATCGAGCTCGTGCAGGAGCTCATCGACGCGGGGCACGCCTACCGGCGCGGCGGCAACGTCTACTTCGACGTCTCGAGCTACGAGCCGTACGGCGAGCTCTCCGGCAGGGACCCCGACGAGCTCATCGAGGGCACGCGCGTCGAGGTGCGCGCGGACAAGGACGACCCCCGCGACTTCGCCGTGTGGAAGGAGGCCGAGCCGGGCCACATCATGCGCTGGAACAGCCCCTGGGGCCCGGGCTTCCCCGGCTGGCACCTCGAGTGCACGGTGATGAGCACCAAGTACCTGGGCGACGAGTTCGACATCCACGGCGGCGGGCTCGACCTCGTCTTCCCCCACCACGAGTGCGAGCTCGCCCAGGCCAGGGCCGTCGGCAAGCCGTTCGCCCGCACCTGGCTGCACTGGAACATGATCACGCTCCAGGGCGAGAAGATGGCGAAGTCGAAGGACCACTTCGTCACGCTCGCCGACCTGTTCGCACGCCACGACCCGATCGCGGTGCGGTTCCACCTCCTGCGGTCGCACTACCGCAGCGTCTCCGACTTCTCCGACGATACGCTCGTCTCCTCCGCCCAGGGCCTGAGGCGCCTGCGCGAGGCGCACGCGGCCGCCAAGGCCGCGGCCGGGGACGCCGAGCCGGACCCCGCGCCGTTCAAGGGGTTCCGCGCCGACTTCGCCGCGGCGATGAACGACGACCTCAACACGCCCCGAGCGATCGCCGCGCTGTTCGACGCGGCGCGCGAGACCCGCAAGGGCCTCGACGAGGGCGCCGGGCCGGCGTTCGCCGCGGGCGCGGCGGCGCTGTTCGAGGAGCTGCTAGAGGGCGTCCTGGGCGTCCCGGTGGCCTCGGCGGCCGACTCCTCGGAGGCGCGGCGCGCGCTCGAGGGCGTGGTGGCGCTGCTGCTAGAGGAGCGCCAGTGGGCCAGGGCCCGGCGCGACTTCGCGTCCGCCGACAGGCTCCGCGACCGCCTCGCCGAGCTCGGCATCGCCGTCGAGGACACGCCGGAAGGCAGCAGGTGGAAGCTGGTGGGCGCGTAGGCGAACGGCCGGGTGCCCAGCGGGGCGGCGGCCGCGGCGTCCCGCCTGGGCTGCGCGCGGGGCCGAGGCCTCCCACGGCCAGGGACCGTAGGGCCTGGGCGCCGGCCTAGCCCGGCGCCGCGCCCCGGTGCTCCCGCGTCAGTCTGGGGGCATGGTCGTCCAGCGCGCGGCGCGCCTGCTGGCCATGCTCACCCTGCCGCGCGTGGGGCCTGCCACCGTCTACCGGGAGCTGAAGGAGCGCGGCAGCGCGCACGCGGCGTACGCGGCCCTGGGGCGGGCGCGCGGGGCCACCCGGCTCCTGGACGAGGCGCTGCCCGCCTGCGAGGCCGCGGTCGCGAGGGCGGTCGACGCGGGCCTGCAGGTCGTCACGCCGCTGGACCCGGGGTACCCGGCGGTCCTCGCCGACGAGCACCTGCCTCCCCCGCCGGTGCTGTTCGTGCGCGGGCGTCTGCCGGCGCAGCTCCTCGTGCCGCACGTCGTGGACCTCGCCTCGGTGGGCGTGGTGGGCACGAGGAGGGCCACGCAGCTGGGGCTCGCCGAGGCGCGGGCCCTGGGGTCGGCGCTGGCGGCGGCCGGGGCCGTCGTCGTGTCGGGGCTGGCGCTCGGCATCGACGGCGCCGCCCACCGCGGGGCGCTGGACGCGATGGAGAGGGACCCCGGCGCGGCGCCTACGGTGGCGGTGCTGGGCGGCGCTCACGACAGGCTGCACCCCAAGGCGCACGGGTCGCTCGCCGAGGCGATCGTCGCCGCGGGCGGCGCGGTCGTCAGCGAGCACCCGCCCGGCACCGACCCCCAGCCGCACCTGTTCCTGCGCCGCAACCGCCTGATCGTGGGGCTGTCCCGCGTGCTCGTGGTCGTCGAGGCCGGGGAGCGGTCGGGCGCCCTGAACACTGCCTGGCACGCCGGCAACGTGGGCCGCGACGTCCTCACCGTCCCCGCCCGTCCGACGGACAGGCGGCGGCTGGGCAACCTCCTGCTCCTGCGCCGCGGCGCCAGGCCGCTCATCGACCTGAGCGACGTCGCCGTCCACCTCTCCTCGTCTGGGTCCGTCGCGGACGCCCTTACGGCGCTCGCGGAGAGCTCGGGCGGCGTCCGCGCGGCGGTGCCCGCGTCCGGGAGCGCGCCGACGGGCGCGCGGCCTCCTGAGGCGCCGAGCGCTGCGAGCGGCCCGACCCGGGAAGGCTCCGGAGCAGGTATCGGACAGAACGGTCTGTACGATGGTCCGGCGTCGCGGCCTCGGCCGAGCGGCCCGGCCGTGGACGCGCGGGCCTCCTCCCGACCCCTGGGCCGCGGCTGCCTGCGCGCCCTGGCCGTCCTGACGCGCGAGGGGGAGGCCTCGTTCGACGGCCTCCTGGCGCGCCTCACGCGCTCGGGCCGGCGCGCCCGGCCCACGCCCGCCGAGCTGGCGGGGTGCCTGGTGCGGCTGGAGCTGGCGGGCTGCGTCGTGCGGGGCGAGGACGGCCGCTACCGGCCGCGTAAGGCGCTGCGCCGCGTCTGACGCGCCGGGACGCTCGCGGCGCGGGCCGGGGACCGCGACGCCGGGACCCCTTCCGTGACGCGTCGGTGAAGAGCGCGCGGGACGGCAGACCCGCCGTCGCGCGCCCTGGGCGCGTATCCTCTATGTCGAGGAGCCGCCGCGGCGGCCCGCTCGGAGGCGAGGGGCGTCCGCGGTCGGCGGAGACGAAGGGAGTTCGACTTGAAGAGGCTCGTTCTCATGCTGACCGCCGCGCTGGCGTTCGCCGGCGCCGCGTACGCCCAGACCCTCAAGGTCTGGACGACGTTCCAGGACCAGTCGCTCGATTGGTTGAGGGAGCAAGCGGCCTCCTTCAGCGAGGGCTTCGGCGTCGACGTCGAGATCGTCCGTCTCGAGGTCAACGAGCTCAAGCAGCAGGCGCTGCTCAGCGCCCCGCAGGGCGAGGCCGGCGACGTGTTCGTGGGCGTGCCGCACGACCAGATCGGCGAGATGGCCGTCGGCGGGATCCTCCTCGACATGACCGGCTACGCCACGGCCTCGTACCTGGCCGACCTGTCCGAGCAGGCGAGGCTGGGCTACACGGTCAACGGACGGCTGTACGGCCTGCCGATGTTCGTCGAGGGACCGGCGCTGGTGGTGAACGACGACCTCGTCGACCAGGTGCCCGCGACCTACGACGAGCTGCTCGACCTGGCCCAGGAGCTGACCACTGCCGACACGTTCGGCTTCATGTTCGAGGACACGAACTTCTACTTCGCCTACGCCTGGCTGAAGACGCACGGCGGCTACGTCTTCGGGCGTGACGCCAGCGGGACCCTCGTGCCCAGCGACGTCGGCCTGGCGAACGAGGGCGCGATCGCCGGCGCCGAGGCCCTGCGCGAGCTGCGCTTCGGCCGCGGCCTCATCCCCTCCGGCACCACGTTCGACGTCGCGAACGGCCTCTTCATCGACGGCGCGCTGGCGATGATCTACACCGGCCCGTGGTCGATCCCCCAGTACCGCGACGCCGGCCTCGACGTCAGCGTCCACCCCGTGCCCCCGCTCGCCGACGGCACGCCGTTCTCGGGCTTCATGGGCGTGCAGGGCGCGCTCGTGAACCAGTTCAGCGAGCTCAAGGTCGAGGCGGCCAACTTCGCCAAGTGGCTGACCCGCCCCGACGCCCAGGTGTCGCTGGCGCGCCTCTCCGGCCGCATCCCGGCCTCGGTGTCGGCGCTGGCGCAGGTGGAGGACGACCCGATCATCGCCGGCTTCGGCCAGGCCCTCCTGCACGCCGAGCCGATGCCCAACATCCCCGAGATGGGCGCCGTGTGGCAGCCCATGGGCAACGCCCTCACCGTCCTGCTCGAGAACGAGTCGGCGGACGTCTCGGCGACGCTGAGCCGGGCCGTCGACGAGATCCTCGGCCGCTGAGCCGGCCGGGGCGGCGCGCCGCTCGCAGCGCACGAGCGTAGAGCGGCGCCCGGCGTCCTGAGGAGCCGAGTCACGGGCCAGGGGCCTGGCGCGAGGGCCCCTGGCCCGAGCACGAGGGGCGGCCGCCATAGACATCTCCAGGCATCCGACGGAGGACCTCCCCCGCAGCCGGACGACTGCGGGCGGGCTCGTGAAGTCGCTCGCCCTGCTGCTCGTCGCGCTGCTGGTCGCCGTGGCGGTGGGCGTGCTGGCGGTCGCGGCCGCGCAGCGCGCGTTCCCCGGCACACCGGCGTGGAGCGGCATCGTCGCCGGTCTCCTCGCGCTGGTGCTGGTGCTCAGGTGGTTCTCGCGGCGCTTCGCGTGGCTGATGCCGTGGTACTACCTGCTGCCGTCGATCGTCTTCCTCCTGGCCTTCACGTTCTTCCCGGTGATCCTCACCGTGGTGCTGGCGTTCACCGACTACGCCGGCATCCGCAACGGGGAGCTGAACCCCACGACCGAGGTGGGGATCGTGGCGGTGGACGGCCCGGCGCTCACCGTCGCCGACCCCGCCCGGCTCGACTGCGACGACCTGCGCAACGGCTGCAACGGCGTGCGCGCCGTCGTCTACGCCTCGGGCGAGGTCGAGGCCGAGGCGGTCGCCATCGACGGCGCTGCGCTCAGGCTCGCGGCGCCGCCGCCCGCGGGCCGGCGCGTCGACACGGTCCTGCTGTACCTGCCCGACATCGGGTTCGAGGTAGAGATCCGGGTCGTCGAGCAGCAGGGCGCCGAGCTGACGCTCCAGCGCGCCCCGCCCAGCCCGCCCGAGCTCGGCGCCGTGAGGCTGTCGCTCGACAGGCAGCCCGTCGAGGTGCGCATCGCCGAGGAGCGCGGCGACGTGATGGTGCTGGCCTCTCCCCTCCCCGAGGGCCTCGAGCCGGAGAGCATCGCCCGCTACAACGACTTCGGCTTCGTCGGCCTGCGCAACTTCAGGGCCATCGCCGCGCAGGCGTCCCGCGCGCTGCTGCCGGTGTTCGGCTGGAACGTCGCCTTCGCCTTCCTCACCGTGCTGATGAACCTGGCGGCGGGCGTGTTGCTCGCCGTGCTCCTGAACAACAAGGCGCTGCGGTTCCGCAACGTCTACCGGACGCTCCTGATCGTCCCCTGGGCGCTGCCGAGCGTGATCACGATCCAGGTGTGGAAGGGCTTCCTGAACCAGAACTTCGGGGTGATCAACCGCCTGCTGGCGCTGCTCGACATCGGTACCGGGCCGGTGAACTGGCTCGGCGACCACCTCGCCGCCAAGGGGGCGCTGCTCCTGGTGAACCTCTGGCTCGGGCTGCCCTTCATGCTGACGGCCACGCTCGGCGCGCTGGCCGCGATCCCCGACGAGGTCTACGAGGCCGCCAGGGTCGACGGGGCCAGCGGCTGGCAGGCGTTCTGGGGCGTCACCGGGCCGATGCTCCGCAGCGCGCTCGTGCCTGTGACGCTCAGCTCGTTCGCCTTCAACTTCAACAACTTCAACCTGATCTTCCTGCTCAACGACGGCGGGCCGCCCGTGCCGTGGGGCACGGCGACGGCGCGCGGCACCGACATCTTGATCAGCTGGGCCTACAACGAGGCGTTCCGCAGCCAGGGCGGCTACGCCTACGGGCTGGGCTCGGCGATATCGCTCATCATCTTCGTGATCACGCTCTCGGTCAGCCTGATGAACTTCAAGGTGACGGGGGCGCTGAAGGACGAGGCCAGGACATGAGGCCAGGCTCGCGGATCCACTACCTCAGCATCCTCGCGGTGGCGGCCGCCGTGGTGCTCGGCATCTGGTGGCTCATCGCCACGGCCCCCGAGCCGGTGATGCGCGACAGGATGCTGGTCATCCCCGGCGGCTGGAAGCGGTTCCTCGGCATCTTCACCCTCGCCTGCGGCGGCGTGGCGGCGATCGCCTACCTCTACGGCCTCGCCACCCGCCCGCTGCGCGCCGCGCGCTACGCGCTGACGATGGGCACCCACGTGTTCATGTGGGTGGTGATCCTGCTCGTCTTCTACCCCGTCGTCTACCTGCTGGCGGTCTCGTTCAACAGGAACAACACGCTGGCGACCGCGCTCCCGCGGGTCGGGAACCTGCTCGTCAGGGCCGGCGTGATCCCCGACCCCGCGAACGTCTCTACGGTCCAGTACGTGAAGGTCACCCAGGAGTTCCACGTGCACTGGTACCAGGTCGCCCTGTTCGCGGTGCTGCTCCTGGCCGTCCTGGGCGTCGTGTACGTCGGACTGCGCGGGCGTTACTGGGGCATGCCGGCGAGCCGGGCCGACACCTGGCGGAGCCGCCTGGGCTGGGTGATCGTGGGCGCGGCGGCGGTGCTGATCGTCTCCGTGACCCCTGACCAGTTCTACGGCGTGACGCCCGAGGGCCGCAGGCTGCCCGCCAGCATCGGCGGGATGGTGCCGCTGTACATCCGCAACACGCTGCTCGTGTCGGGCACCACGGGCCTCATCGCCGTCGCCCTGGCCACGCCAGCCGGCTACGCGTTCTCCCGGCTCAGGTTCCAGGGACGCTACTCGACGCTCCTGACGTTCGTGTTCGTGCAGATGTTCCCGACGTTCATGGCGCTGGTGGCTACCTTCTACCTGATGAGCCGCCTCGACCTGCTGAACACGTTCACGGGCCTGATCCTCGCCTACTCCGGCGGCGCGATCGCCTTCAGCACCTGGATCTTCAAGGGCTACATCGACTCCCTGAGCCCGGCGCTTGAGGAGTCGGCGATGGTCGACGGCGCCACCAGGTTCGGGGCGTTCCTCAGGGTGGTGCTGCCCGTCAGCGTCCCGATGCTGCTGTTCATCTTCCTGAACCAGTTCATCAGCACCTACAGCGAGTTCATCCTCGCCAACACCCTCCTCGTCGGCCAGGAGCGCTGGACCGTCGGCGTGGGCCTGCGGAACTTCTCGACGAACCAGTTCGCCACCCAGTGGGGCGCGATGGCCGCGGCATCGGTGCTGGGCAGCATCCCCATCCTCGTGATCTTCTACTCGTTCCAGAACTCTCTCACCGGCCAGCACACGGCCGGCGGCGTGAAGGGGTAGGAATGGCAGAGCAGCCAAGGCAGGCCGGCGGCGAGCACGACGAGCAGCGGCGCGACCTCCTCGCCTACGGAACCCAGGTCGTCATGGACGGCCGCTTGGCCGACGCGGCCAGGCTCGGCTCCCGCGAGCTGGCCGAGGGCTTCGTGCGGCGCCTCCTGGCGCAGCTCGAGAACGGCGACGAGCCGCTCGTCGTCGTGATCGAGGAGGACCGCGTCGGGCCGGGGGTCAGCGCCGTGGCTCGCTCCGGCGAGACCGGGGTGATGGTCCACACGTTCACGACGCTGGAGAGGCTCACGATGCGCCTGGTCTCGAGCCGCACCGTCGCGGTGGACGACGTCAGGCGCGCCTTCGTCGAGGCGTTCAAGGTCGGGCGCCACCAGACCCACGTGACCGCCAGGTTCAGGACGATGGCCCTGCACCGCGACGTGCTCGCGGCGCAGCTCGCCGGCGAGCGCGACTACGCCCGGGTCCGCCTCACCGAGCCGCTGAAGCTGTGAGCGAGCACGTCCTCGCGCTCGACCAGGGCACGACCAGCTCGCGGGCGATCGTCTTCGACGCGCGGGGCGCGGTCGTCGCCGTGGCGCAGAAGGAGTTCGAGCAGCGCTACCCGCGCCCGGGCTGGGTCGAGCACGACCCGCTGGACATCTGGTCGAGCCAGGTCGGCGTGGCCGCCGAGGCGCTCTCGCGCGCCGGGCTGCAGGCCGACGACCTGGCCGCCATCGGCATCGCGAACCAGCGCGAGACCACGCTGCTGTGGGACCGCCGCACGCTCGAGCCCGTCGGGAACGCGATCGTCTGGCAGGACCGGCGCACGTCCGACGTGGTCGAGAGGCTGAAGGCCGCGGGGCTGGAGCCCCTGGTCACGCGCCTCACCGGCCTGCTCCTCGACCCCTACTTCTCCGCCACGAAGCTGGCTTGGCTGCTCGACGAGGTGCCGGGCGCCCGCGAGAGGGCCGAGGCGGGCGAGCTCGCCTTCGGCACCGTCGACTCGTGGCTGGCCGCGAGGCTCACCGGGGGACAGGCCCACGTCACCGACGTCAGCAACGCGTCCCGCACGCTGCTGTTCGACATCCGCGGGCTCGACTGGTCCGACGAGCTGCTCGAGGTCTTCCGCGTCCCCCGCGCCGTGCTGCCGCGCGTCGTGCCGACGTCGGGGGTCGTCGCCGAGGTCACTGTCGGGCCCCTCGCCGGCGTCCCGCTGGCGGCGCTGGCGGGCGACCAGCAGGCGGCGACGTTCGGCCAGGCGTGCTTCTCCCCCGGCCTCGCGAAGAACACCTACGGCACCGGCTGCTTCCTGGTGCTGAACACCGGCACGCGGCCGACCGAGTCGCGGCACCGCCTGCTCGCCACGGTCGGTTGGCAGAGGGCGGCGCCGGAGGCCGCCGGTGCGGGCGATGCGCCCGCCCTCCCCGCCACCTACGCGCTCGAGGGCAGCGTGTTCACCGCCGGAGCGACCGTGCAGTGGCTCCGCGACGGTCTCGGCGTGATCCGCGACGCCGCCGAGGTGGAACGCCTTGCCGCCAGCGTGCCGGACTCCGGGGGCGTCTGCTTCGTGCCCGCCCTGACGGGCCTCGGCGCGCCGCACTGGGACCCGTACGCCCGCGGCACGATCGTCGGCGTCACCCGCGGCACGACGGCCGCGCACCTCGCGCGGGCCGCGCTCGAGGGCATCGCCTTCCAGGTGGCCGACGTCGTCGACGCGATGCGCCACGACAGCAGCCTGCCCTTCACCGAGCTCCGCGTCGACGGCGGCGCCGCGACGAACGACCTCCTGATGCAGCTCCAGGCGGACCTCGCCGGCCTCACCGTGGTCCGGCCGGCGGTGACCGAGACCACGGCGCTCGGCGCCGCCTACCTGGCCGGTCTCGCCGTCGGCGTGTGGGGCGGCGAGGACGAGGTCGCGGCGCTGTGGCGCGAGGAGAAGCGGTTCGAGCCGCGCCTGCCCGAGGCGGAGCGCGAGGCGATGCGCTCGCGCTGGGCGGAGGCCGTCGAGCGGGCGAAGGGCTGGGAGCAGGCCGGGGCGTAGCGCCGCGGGCGCCGAGCACCGACCTACCAGGCGCCGCGGCCGCGGTCTTGGGCGACCGGAGCGGCCGGTCGGCCCCGTGTCGCCGCCGCGGACGTCGTCAGCGCGCCCGGTTACGATGTGCGGCGGCGTTCCCGTGCCGGGATGGCGGAACAGGTAGACGCAGCAGACTTAAAATCTGCCGCCCCTCGGGGCGTGCGGGTTCGAGCCCCGCTCCCGGCACCACGTCCTGCACGTGATGAGGTGCCGCGCCGGCGGGTCCGGTGGCGTCGCGAACGCCCCCGTGCCACCGGAGGTCGGCCGCGGCGTGAGTTCGCCGTTCGGCGGCTAGGTCGGCGCCACCGCCGAGCCGGGTATCCCCTTCTCGCGCGCCCAGACGACGGCCTGAGAGCGCGAGTGCACCTTGATCTTCTGGTAGATGCGCGCCACGTGGTTCCTGACCGTCTGGTGCGACACGCCCAGCTCCTCGGCGATCGCCTTGTCGGTCATGCCCAGCGCGATGCGGGCGAGCACCTGCTGCTCCCGCGGCGTGAGCTCGGGCGCGGGCTCGCGGTGCCGGTTCGGGTCGCCGGCGCGCGACAGCCGCTCCACGATGTTCCGGCTGAACCACGCCGCCTCGGCCATCACGTCCTTGATCGCGCGGCTGACCTGCTCCTGGGCGCGCTTGTTCGCGGTGTTGTCGATGAACATCTTCAGCCGCACGGGCTCGCCTCCCCAGCTGATCAGCGACGCCGACCCGAGCACGTCGAGCACCTCGCCGTCCTTGCGCGTCACCTTCAGCTCCAGCTCCCGGTAGCCGTCGGCGCCTTCCAGCGCCCGCGCGATGCGCTCGGAGTCCTCGGGCCCTGACCACAGGCCCAGCTCGGCCGTGCGACGCCCCACCGCCTCGTCGACGGCGTAGCCCGTGAGGCGCACGAACGCCTGGTTCACCTCGATCACGCGCTCGTCGTCGATCGTCACGATGCACGCCGCCACGGGGGCGTCAGAGAACGCGCGGCTGAACCGCGCCTCGCTGTCGCGGAGCTCCTGGGTGCGCCTCTCGACCATCCTCTCGAGGGACACGTTGAGGCGCCGCAGCTCCTCCTCGCGCTGCCGCAGCAGGTCCTCGAGCCGCTGACGCTCCGTGAGGTCGTAGTAGTAGCAGACGACGGCGTAGCGACCGTCGGGCATGACGATCCGCTCGAGCCGCCAGTCGTACGCCTCCACGACGTTCCGGTCGGCGCGGAGCTGGACGGTGTCCTTGGAAGCGAACCTCTCGCCGGTCTCCAGCGTGCGCTCGAAGCTCGCCACGGCGCCGTCGACGAAGTCCGGGAACCAGATCGCTCGCAGGGCCTCGCCGAGGTCCTTGCCGATCAGGTCGGGCTGTACGCCGAACGTCTCGTGCGCCGTGCGGCTCGCCAGCACGATGCGGAGGTCGGCGTCGACCACGTACACGCCGAAGGGCGCGTTCACGATCAGCCTCTCGAAGGTCTCGGCGTTCTGCCGCAGGCGGCGCTCGGCGCGCATCGCCTCGGCGGCGGCCCACGCCCTCTGGGCGGTCTCCTCGATCAACGCCACCTCGTCCGGCTGCCAGGGGCGCGGCGTGAGGCAGGCGACGCTCATGATCGCCTCCCAGCGGCCCGACCTGGTCACCGGGGCGATCACGGTGGCGCACAGGCCGTAGGAGAGCATCGCGTCCCGGACCCTCTCGTCGACGTGCTCGTCGGACGAGGCGTCGGCGACGGCGAACGCCTGGCCGCGCGCCAGCCCTTCGGTCACGTCCGGGTACGGCCCGAACGCGTAGCTGCCGACGAAGTCGACGCGGCCGCTCTTGACGTACGACTCCCTCACGACGATGGCGCCGGCCTCGTGGTCGACCTCGGCGAAGAGCGCCAGGTCGGTCCCCAGCTCCTCGACGACGGCCTCGAGCGCGGTGGCCAGCGCGGTGTCGGGCTCCCGGCAGCGGCTCAGGGCGTCGTTCAGTCGCACCCGGTAGGCGTCGAGCGCCGCCGCGCGGCGCAGCATCCGCTCGGTGCGCCGGCGCAGCTCCGACTCGCGGGTCAGCGCCACGTTCGTCTGGCGCAGGCGGGCGATCGTCGCCTCCTGGTCGACGGCGGCGCCGGCGCGGCGACCCTGCTTCATCGTGTCGGTGACGTCCTCGACCTGGATCACCAGGTACTCGACGTCGGAGCGCTCGTCCAGCACCGGCGCGACCACCGGCGACCACCAGCGCTCGACGAAGGCTTCGGGGGCGTCCACCGCCGGGATGTCGTAGCGGACCACGGGCAGCACGGAGGGCGACCGGGACCTGATGACCCGCCTGAGCCCCTCGCTGAGGGCCAGCCGCTGGTCGGGGGCCAAGGAGGACGGGCTCGCCGGGAAGGCCTCGAACAGCGGGCGCCCGATCAGGTCCTCCCGCCTGGCGCCCGTCGTGCGCAGCACAGCGGCGTTCGCGGCGACGATCGTGAACCCGCGCGGCGAGAGCACCACGCAGGGGACCGGTGCGGCTTCGAACAGGGCTTGGAACGGCAGCGCCTGGGCAGCGTCGGGCGTGGCCACACCGCCGCGTCTGCCGGCGCGGCGCACCCCTAGTGGATCGTGCTCCGGCTTCGCGGCCCCGCGCTCACCGGGCCTCGCGACCTCGGGCGCGGGACCGTCCTGGCTGCCGTCCAAAGCGCACCCCTGACCTCGGGCGTAGAGCGGCGCCGATAGCAACCGCACCCGAAAGCCTCACGGCCGTCCCTTTCCTCTGTCCTAGGCGTCCTTATAGCCTGAACCTAGATGAAAAGTAAGTGAGGGCCCTCGCCGCCAGCGCCAGGCGGCTCGCGGTCCTACGGGAGGCGAGGACGCGACCCCTTGAGGAGTCGCGTCCTGGACGTGGTAGCGATGCGGGGACTTGAACCCCGGACCTCACGATTATGAGTTGGCTCCCGTCGCAACCGACGCCCAACAGTAACGAAGGGATTCGCGTCGTACACGGCGTTCAGCGAGAGACCGCCAACCGACCAGTGGGCGACCAAACCCCCGAATCCGCGCCGGCGTTGGATAAGTCGTTGGATAAGTTCGGCGGCTGGCATCAGTAAGCCTGCGCCTCCTCCAGAGGAACGGTCGGCCGGGACGCTTCCTAGGCTCCTCGGGCCTCATGCCGGCCTTGCAAGGCGCCGGCGGACGTCCGCCGTCATTATCTCGGCGGCGTGGTGACCGTGCTGAGCCATGAACGCGTCGAGCTCGGCGCGGCTGAAGATCAACTTCTTCCCGAACCTAGTGCACTTGAGGTAGCCCGCGTTCACGAGCTTGTACACCGTGTGCCGGCCGATGCGGAGGAGCTTCCCCGCCTCCTCCGCGGTCAGGTACTCGAGCTGCCGGATCTCCGCGAGCTCAGGGTCACCCCGGGCCTCGGCGTCCCACTTCGTGACGCGCGCCGCCGCCTCTAGGGCGGTCCTGAGCTGCGCTAGGGGCTCGCGGAGGCCTTCGGCCACGGCCTCGCGTATGGCGGTCCTCAGAGCCTCGTCTATGGTGCTCATGGTGGCAGTATGCACCTGCCTAGGCAGCGGCCTAGGCCGTGGCCCCGGGCGTCGACCCAGGGCCATAGCCTGACTGTCGAGCCCCGTCTCGCCCCCACGCTCGAGGCGGGGCCGCTTCCTGCCGGGTCAGCATGAGCATGTGAGCGGCTTCGCGCCACCGCCGGATTGGGGCAAGCCTTCGCCCATGCCCGCGGATGAGCAACTCGAGCAGGCACGCGCGCAGGTCGAGGCTGTGGGCCTCGATGGTCTCGCTGGCGCCTTGTGGAAGATCCACCCCCGGGACTTGCAGGCGCTGCGGGAGGCCTTCCCCCACGTCGACGAGCTGCTGCGGCTGCCGATGCTCATCACTGCCGACCCGGAGCTGGAGGGCACTGGGCCGCACCTGGTGTGGGAGGACTAGTTGCGTCCAGGACGCGAGTAGAACGTTAGACTCGCGGCCGGCCCGCGTTACCTACCCCCCTCGGAGCGCGGGCCTACTTCTTCCGAAACAGCCAGCCGATCGCACCACCGACGAGGGCCGAGAACACCATCAGGCCCGCCGACTGCAGCACGTTCCCTTGCCCGTCAGCCTTCTCCGTCAACGCCTCCAGCTTGGACTCGATGCGCGCGAGCTGTGTCGGCACGTCCGTTAGGCGGCTGACGTCGGATTCGAGGCGGCCGAGGCGGCTCTCGACGAGTGACAGGCGGATCTCGACGCTGGGCTGGCTGGTGCCGATGGCGTCCTGGGCGAGCGCCCCCGCGAGGAGGAGGGCGGCGCACAGGAAGACGATGGACTTCCTCTTCACGGGTGCCCCTTGGATCTCTGGTCGGCCTCGTCAGCCGCCGATGAACTTGTGCCACGCCCACGCCCCGAGCACGAGGGCAGGCACGGCGCCAGTGATGACGCCTTCGACCGTCACGCGGGACCACCAACGGCCCCAAGCACTCTCTTCCTTCACGTCAGCTCTTCCTCTCTGAGCTCGAGCTCGCCGACCCATAGTCCGGCCAGGAAGGCCGCCAGGATGGCGGCCGCGAACACGACCACGCTCACGGTGGAACCGTGTACGTGAACCCGGCCCTCCACGCTGGCGATCGGCCGATGACGGGGATGCCCCACGAGCTCGGCGCGGCCACCTCCGCCCAGGCGCTCCACGACGCCGCCTCGAGCACGAGGAGGACGTACGGCGCCAAGTACGACTCCCGGCCGCTGTTGGGGCTCGCCAGCTGCGCGTCGATGCCCACACTGAAGCTCAGGGGCCCCAGGACAGCCACGGGCACCTCGTAGAAGCACCCGCCGAACAACGGGCCGCCAGCGATGCTGCAGGAGACCGTGTGGCCGGCCAGGCTGCCTTCAGCGGCGGCGGTGCCGCTCGCTAGTGCGAGCGCGGCCAGGATCGGGAGGAGCGGCTGGCGCACCTACGGGGCCAGCCGGGCCGAGTTTCCCGGCAGCTTCTTCGCCCCCTGGTCGATGAGCACTGCCGCGAACCCGCCGGAGAGGCCGAAGGACAGCCACTCGAGCAGGGTGTTGCCGACGCCTTGGTACTCGCCGGCGCCGAGCGCGACGCCGAGGCCCGCGCCGATGGTGAGGCTGGCGAAGAGCACGGCGGGCCCGTCGAGGGTCTTGAGGACCTGCGTGCGGATGAACTGCACGGTGGCCCAGACGACGCCGCCGAGGGCGGCGCTGGAGGCGACCCACATGGCGGGGTCGCGCATGTCTTCGCTGAGGCCGATGACGCTGGCGAGCAGCGCCAGGAGCATGGGGATGATCTTGCCTAGCATGGTGGTCCTCTCAGGCCCTCGTGGGGCCGGTGGTCGTCGGGTAGGTGCTGGGGCGTCGTTTCACATGGGGGAGGACGACGCCCCGGCTACGACTCGTAGGCGTTGAAGCCCGTCCTCGGACGAGCGGCCCCGGCCCGTCAGCCGGAGAGCCTTTCACCCCCCTCCAACGGCGGCACGCGGGCCGCGAGAGTCCACGGCAGGGCCTCCACCGGCGTGAGCGCCAGTGCGGGGCCGAGATGGATGGAGGCTGGGCGGAACGCCAGGTCGACGTTCTCGAGCACCGTGTCGCGGTCCAGGAGCACGGCGACGTGCCCGTACGGTTCGGCGGCCCGGTGGTTGAAGAGCAGGTCGCCCGCCTGGCGGGCGTGGAACGGGATGCCCCAGTCGAGCTTCTTCGCCGAGGCCTCCATGTCCGCGGCCCAGGGGTTGGCACGGGCGTTGGCGAGGCGCTCGCTCTCGGTGCCGCCGCGGCGGCTGGTGCCGGCGACGAGGAACCGGTCGTAGAACTCGTGCGACCTGAGGCCGAGGGCGGCCTCGACGACGACCCGCACGAGCTGCAGGCACGAACCGGCCTCGCGCGGGGCGCCCTTGAGCTGCCGGCGAGCGGCGAGCCAAGCGGCGGCCCGGATTCGTTCGTTCTGGGTGGGGGTCAACTAAACAGCCCTCCGTCCGCGATGACTCGCGGCCCGGAGGGCCGTAGATGGCTGGATTCTAGCGCACTAGGGGCGCCAGGGCATCAAAAAAGAAGGCCGCCCCGAAGGGCGGCCCACACTCAGAGCCTGCTTTGTTTAATCCTCGACCTACTGCTCGACGCCGTTGATGAACGTGGCGGTTTGACTACCCATCTTCCACTCGACCTTGACTGCCAGGTCACCGTCAGTGCCAGCAGCGATGCTGCAGGTGGTCACACCAGCCGGCGCGGGGTTGATGCTGTACGAAGTGTCCACAGTCTTAATGGTGATGGGGGTCTTCGCGGTCACTTTGCAGTCTCCCGGGCCAACGTCGCCGGGATTGGCCGTCGGGTCTTCAGCGAGAGCAGCGACGGCGGCCGTGTAGACCGTCTGGCTGTGAGCCTGGGCGGCGCGCTTGGCGGCGGTGGTGCGGGCGTTCATCAGGTTCGGGATGAGCACCGCGGCGAGGATGCCGATGATCGCGATGACGATCAGCAGCTCGATGAGGGTGAAACCCTTGGCGTTCTGACGCATGTGCGTCCTCCTCAGCTTGGCCCTCCCGATAGGTATGAATGAACGTCGGGCGGGCCGGGTATTGCTGCCCCCACGATGAGGGGTCGCTGAGGAGACTACTCACGAAACTCTTACAGGGTTCTGAAGTTCGTCACGTCCCTCCTCCCCCCATGTGGGGGATGCTTACCCCGTGAGCCGTCGAGAAGCCCGTCTCCAACGCGATGGCAACAGCCTTCACCTTCGCATCACGCGAGAGCTCGTTGTCGCCCTCGGCATCAACCGGGAAGACCCCCGGGTGACACTGGAGCTCCGCGACGGCGCGCTGGTCGTCAGGGCGGCTGGTGTCGATGCGCCTGGAGAGGTGCCGCCGAAGGAGGCGGTCACGCCCTCCTATCGCGCGATGCTGGTGGCTCTCCGGGACCACGGGCCGCTCCGGGCGGTCGAGGTCGCGGCGCAGACCGGCTTCGAGAGACCCAGCGTCTCCGCCGCCCTGTCGCTCCTCGGCCGCGTCGGGCTCACCAGCCGCGCGGGCGACCGGTGGCAGCTCGCGCCTGGCGCCGAGCGGTGGCTGGTAGCCGAGCCGCGCACCGCGCCCACGCCAGCGCTGGTGGCGGCGCGAGCCGACAGCCCCAGGCCGTTCAGGGACCGCCTAGCCGCCGCCCTCGACGCCACGCCACGAACCGCCGTCGAGCTGGCCCAGGCGCTCGGCGTGGACCGAACGCAGGTGCACCACGCCATGAAGGCGCTCGAGGCCGCGGGTGTAGCTGTCGCCGTGCCTGGCCGGCCGGTCAGGTGGCGGCGCCCCTGAGCGCGACCAGCACGTCCGCGAGTGTCGAGTCCGCCGGCGTCGGCGCGACCAACGCCAACCGGTCGCCGGCCGCCAACACGACCGGGGCGGCGAGGTTCCACGTCACGACTCCGCCCGTGGTGATCTCGATGCTGCCCACGCTCACCCCGTTCACCTGCACGTCGATCGTGGCCGTGCCGTCCGTCGGGTTCACGCCCACGTACACCTCGCCGGGGTCGCCGTCGTCGATCGTGACCGCCCTGGCTGCCAGGACGACGTCGGCCGCGCCAGCACCGGGCGCTCCCGCGAAGCCCAGCTGCAGGTCGTAGTAGGCGTTCCCGCCGCCGCCGCCAGCACCCCTGACGGTAGGCGGCGCGTTCTCGGCCGCGTCCACGCTGACGACGCCGGCGGCCTTGCTGATGCGCGCCACCGGCACGCTGCCGGGCGGCAGCGCCGGATAGTCAGAGGAGTCTCCCTCGAGCACCTGCAGCTTGCCGAACACCACGCCGAGCGTGTGCGTCAGCGCCTCGCCCGTGTCCGCGTCCGTGAAGTTCACCTGCACGTGCTCACCGAGCTCGGCGGAGATGTACACCCTGGCCTTGTTGCCGTTCGCGATGCCGCTGCAGTCGACGCTCTGCTCCTGCACGACGACGGCGGCGCGTAGGTCGTTCGTGATGCCGCTCCTGCCGGTGACCGTGACGGTCACGCCGTCGCTCTCGACCGTGATGGTGCCGGCGTCGATCACGCCGCCGGCTTCGAACGTGCCGCGGACGAGCGCGGCGAGGAACGAGGCGAGCAGGGCGTTGTTCACGTCGAGGTGCTCCTCGAGGACCGTTCTGGCGCCGTTGCTGTTGCTGGGCATGTCGGCGATGCGGTTGAACACGGTCAGTTCCTCCCGTACTGGCTGACGCGGTACAGCGCCGCCCCGTAGTGCGTGCGGCCGGCTCTCGCCCTGTTGAGCGGCTCGGCGACCTCCACCTCGACCGTCAGGCGCGTCTGGTCGGATGCCGGGCTGTGGATCTCGTCGTACGACCAGCTCGTGACTCGGCCCACCTCGCCCCACGGCAGCCGCACCGCCTGCCCGAGGTGGTCGGGTTGCACCCTGTACCCGTCCTCGCCGTTCGGGACGATGCCGAGCGTCCAGACGCGCTTGGGGTTGAGGCCGGCCTCGACGATCGCGCGGGCGAGGCTGAAGGCGGTCTCCTCGGGCAACTGGTAGATGCCGCTGTCGATGCGCTGCTCTCTGGCGCCGTAGAGGGTCTGGGATTCAGCGAGGCCGGGCACGAGCGCGCCGCCCTCCCACGCGTCGCCGTCGCGCGTGTACCCGAACCGGACGCTGGTCTTCTCCCCCGCGCGTTGGAAGACGGTGCCGGTGCCGTTCAGGCGCACGTAGAGCGAGTAGGTGAAGTACGCCTGCCCGCCTAAGACAGTCCAGCCGCTCATGGATGGGTCCTGCTCGACGCGCAGCACCACGCCGGGGTTCTCGCCGCCCTGGAAGCGGCCCCACACCTTCCCGCTGGCGAAGTTGCTCTCCACGCCTATGCCGTACTTCTCGTACCGGCACGTGTAGAGCAAGTGCTCCTCCCCGTCCACGGGCAGGTCGACGTCGACGCTGGCGGTGTGGTTCAGCTCGAGCGCGGCCCAGGATGGCGCGCCGCCGCCGGAGGCGTGCACCCAGACGTCGCGCCACTCCTCGACCTGCAGCGCGACGTTGATGCTGCTGCCGGGCTGCGTGACGAGGTTCTCGGCGAGCGGCCAGAACATCGTCTTGCGGTTGGCGGTCTCCTCGGCGAGGACGTGGAAGCTGTCGGGTATCCCTTCCCCCTCGAGGGCGGTGCCTGGCCCGATCTGATACCCCCATGACGCGGTCCGCCACGCCTCACCCCTGAGGACGAACGCGCTCGGCTGCATGACCTGCACACCCGACTCGAAGACGAGGCCCTGCACCGTCACCTCGGCGCGGTTGATGACGCTCTCGAGGCTGATGCGGCTCTCGCCGTCCGGCGCGAGGTCGGCCTGCGAGAGGACCAGGAGGGAGGCTGGCGGCTGCTGCAGGGTGACGGAGACGTTCCACGCGAAGATCGCGGGGAAGCCCGCCGGCGCCGAGTGCAGCGTGACGCGCCGAGCGGTCGTGTCCCACTCGAGGGTGCTCGTCACGCCCGCCAGGGCGACGACCGTCGGCGTGTCCGCCTCGAGCGTCACCGTCTCGCTGGCGCCGCCTGAGGCGAGCGCTGTCGCGTGGACCGTCGCGACGGGCGGCTCGAGGTACGGCCAGTGGATGGAGGCGCTGGGGCGTTGCAGGAGCCCGCCTAGGCTCCACGTCCGCATCTGCAGGCCCATCTCCCTCACCCAGGCGGGCGCGGCGACGGTGAGCTGGTTCGCGGCGTTCGCCCTGAACCGGTAGCCCGAGAAGGGCTCGAACACCTCGCGGAGGATGTCGTAGAGGCTCTTGGGGTTCTCGACGTCCGGCTCGATCACGAACGCGTCCAGGCTGGGCGTGAACGCGCCCTGGCTGGTGCGGAAGTAGAACTCGGGGATCGGCTCGGCGAAGGGGATGCCGTAGTGCTCGAGCATCAGTCGTAGCGCCGTGCCTGGCGTGAGAGGCGACGGGGCGCCGTCCTGGCCGGGGATGAGCACGAACGACTCGCGGGGGTACATGCGGCCGAGCTCGCCGACGAGCGTCTCGCCGACGTAGGTGACGAGGCCGCCCGCCTCGGTCTTGTCGACGATGCGGAAGGTGTAGAGGTCGCGGTCGGGTGCTAGCTCGTCGCCGATGCGGTACGTCTCGCCCAGCGGCAGGTCGACGTTGGGGAGGAACGTGACCTCGAGCTGCGCGTCGGTGAAGATGCCGTCGAGGCGCTCGCTCAGGTGGACGCGCACGGGCGCGTCGAGCCTGGGGCTGGTCCACCAGACGAATGACGCGAGGTCGATGTAGGTGAGCTGGTTCCCGAACGCCGTCCCAGAGAAGTAGTTGCGGGCGTCGCCGGCCATGACGGGCAGGCGGCCGGACGCCTCGAGGGGCGCCGCTGGCGGCGCCTCTCTCGGCTGTCGGGTGACGGGGTTCGGGAGCGCCACGAACGGCCTCTAGCGGCTCTTCTGCTCGAGCGACACGACCACCCTATCGACGCGCTCGACCGGCACGATCACGTCGTTGACCATGACGAAGTCCGGCCCGAGCTTCAGGCGGCCGTCGGCGATGAGCGCCTCGCGCGCCTGCGGGCTGTCGAAGGCGTCGTAGTCCTCGCCGGTGAACTCGACGGTGCCCGCGTCGATTGGGTCGGGTCGGTCGTCGCGGTGGATGGTGATGCGGAACAAGTGCCGGGTCATGCGGTTGCCTCCTGCCAGCTGACGCGGAAGGTGAGCGTCAGCTCGTGCGTGTTCGCCTTTACGAATGTGCTTGGGTCGCTGAAGACAACCTTGAAGCCGTGCGCCGAGTCGGGCCGTACAAGGGTGCCGCCGGCGGCCGTGATAGACACCGCGGTCAGGGTCGCGTTTCCTTCTGCTGTGGTCAGTTTGAATAGCTTGTCCCGGTAGTAGGTTCCGCTTACGTAGGTCGCGAGCGTGCAGTTCGCTGCGCTGAATCCATACGCGGTGTTCGGGCCAAGCGCGGCGTCGCGGGCACTGTTGGGTGAAGCCTGAGAGGTGTACAGCAGTTGATTCTGGCCGGTGGGCCAAAACACTGTTCGAATCAGGTTGAGGATGCTGCTGTCATTCCCGCTCATGGAGCCCAGAGTGTCGTTCGCGGCGAAGAACCCGCAGTAGGCGTCGTGTGTTCCCACGCCGTCCTTGCCGGGAGCGCCGGTGATGACGAAGGATTCCAGGTCCACGCTCCACGGCACGGTGATGGTGAGCGTGCACCAGAGCTGCAGCTGGTCGCCGTCGACGAGGTTCAGGGTGACGGGTGCGCTCTCGGGGTCGTCGGGGTCGACGCGCATCAGGTCGATCCACGAGAAGTTCCCGCCGCTCGACACCGGCACGTAGCCGTACTTCGTGATGTTCATCGAGCTGGTGATGTTGAAGACGTAGGCGCGCTCGATGCTCAGGCCGAGCCGGTTCGTGCCGGGGTCGCGGATGGCGGTCGCGGTGCGGGTGAACCCCCCCGTGCTGTTCGTCCGCATCTTCTCTGTGCCGATGTTGAGGTCCGTCGCCTGAGGCTCGGTGCTGTCCTCGCTGATGGCCGCGTAAGCGAGCCACTGCGTGCCACTGCTGTCCGCAGTGCTGCTGCCCGCGAAATTGTTCCAGGCGTTATAGGCCGCGATGTTGTCGAGTCCGGCGTTCGGGATCACTGATCAACCTCCCTGACCGTCATGCGTTCGGCGGTGACGTCGCGGCCGTCGGCGTCCAGGACGGTGAAGCGCGTCTTCACGCTGACCTTCCCGGCGACCTTCACCAGCCTCTCGGCCTTGCGCGTGGCGCGCTCAAGCGCCCTGCGCTCGGCCCTGTTGCGTGGCTCACGGTGCCGCATACGCGCCTCCGATGATCTGCCCGTCGCCCTCCACGGCGACGGTGTGCATGACTTGAATGCCGATCTCGTCGTAGCTTCCGACCTCGATCACGCCGTCCCCCTCGACGGCCACCGTGTGTTGGACCACCTCGATGACCGCCTCGTAAAGACCCGAGTGCACGACGCCATCGCCGTCGAGGGCGACCGTGTGCTCGTAAGCGGTGAGTGGGGTCTGGTACTCACCAGAGACGATCAGCCCGTCCCCGGACACGAGGATCTCGTGCACTAGCGCCTCGGCGACCTGCTCGTAGAGGCCGTCAGCGACCACGCCGTCGCCGTCGAGCGTCACGAGGGTCCGGATTGGGTACTGGCTGCTGATGAGCGCGTGATCGAGCGGCTCCCCCGCCGCGTCGGCGAGGAGCAACTGGTACCGCCACGCCAGCCTGTGCGCGCGGTCGAGGATGACCGGGGCGTCGTACGCCTGCAGCTCGTGCTCGACGGCGTACGTCTCGCGCTGCACGCGGCACATGACCGACTGGCGGTCGGTCGAGAGGTAGAAGAGCAGCACGTCCGAACCGGGGATGTGCCTCGCCCAGGTCGCGTCCATCGCCAGCGCCGGGTCAACGCCGGCGAACGACACATTCTGGACGTACTGATTCAGGCCCGGGTCCCACCTGGTTACCTTGATGACGCCCTCGTCCTCGACGGCGACGACGATGCGCGCCGACTGGTCGAAGCAGAACGTCACCCGCCGCGCCGTAGCCGGCAGGGGAGCGTCGAACACAGGAGGTAGAGGCGCTGTGACGCGCTCCCACTCGCCCGGGTGGCTCAATGACTCCTGGTAGAGGCGCAGGTGGTCGTCCTCGACGCTCCACTCGAGCAGCCACTCCCTGCCGAAGAGCGCCTGGTAGCTGTTGTCGCCCGTCTGCCCGATCACCTGCGGCCCGGGCGCCGTCGCGAGCTCCGCGAACCACGTCCGCGACGGCGTTCGCTCCGAGACCCTGGGCCGGAAGACGACGTTAGGCACTCTCCGTCACCCCCGTCCCCCGCTCGTGCCGGTAGTGCGCCCTGTACACGACGATGGTCAGGCCGTCCTCCGCCTTCGAGGCGCGCGCGTTCGCCAGGCTCGCGACGCCAATCAGGCTGTAGGGGCCGCGAACGACGCCCGCCCACGGGTCCACCTCCGTCCACTCCACAGTCAGAAGTGAGCCGCCGGCGTCCGTTGTGGCCTGCACGGTGCCGACGCGGTTCTTCTGCACGTCCACGCCCGTCGAGAAGTACCCCTCGACGTCGGCGACCACCAGCCGCGCGGCGCCGCTCGAGGTGAGCGGGTCGCGCCACGTGAAGGTGACGTTGCCCGCCGGGTCCCGGTCCACGGAGTCGGGCCCAGGCAGGGTGAGCGGCAGGCCGCCAGACGTCCTTGTGAAGCGCACGTACGTCGCCTGGCCGGGCATCAGGCGGTCCTCACCTTCCGGAGCAGGGCGATGACGAGCGCCTCCGTCTCCGCCCGCCAGCGACTGTGGAAGGCGGGGTCGCTGAAGTCCGCCTGGGACGAGACGTTCACGTGTGCGTTGAGGTTGTACGTGATGCTCGGCGCGCCGGAGACGGCGCGCTGCACGTCCCTGCGGCTCGACGCCGCCTGCCGCTCCCGGGCCCGGGAAGCGCCGATGACCATGCTCGCGACCAGCGCCAGGCCACCCAGCGCGATGCCCGCCGGCCCGAGCGCGGCGAGGCCTCCGGCGGCGCCAGCCGCGCCTCCCACCGCGTCCCCGGCCGCCTTCGCGGCGAGGGATTCGGCGATCGCCGCGGCCAACTGTTCCTTGATCGGGCCCAGGATCGCGTCCAGCATCATGTCCAGGAAGAAGTCGGCGGCGCCGCCGAGGGCGTTCTGCAGCGCGGCGCCGATGTCCCCGCTCTCGATGCCTTGGACGATCGCCCTGGGGAAGCTCTCGGCGATGCCGACTATGCGCTCGGCGAGCGCGTCCGCCTGGCCCTCGATCGCCTTCGCCTGCGCCTCCGCGTCCGCCTTCGCGTCGAAGTCGGCCATCGCCTGCCGCAGCACCTGCAGCAGGGCCTGGAGGAACGCCAGGCGCCCCTCGAGGGCGGCCAGGAGCGCCGCGTCGGGCCCGCTGGCGATCTGCGCCTGGATGCTGGCGATCTCCTGCTCTGCTGCCCGGGCGGCGGCGCGCACGCTGCGCTCGTCGCTGAGGTCGGGCATCTCGATCTTCTCGACCTCGGCGTTCACGTCCGCCAGCGCCCGCCGCGCCACCTGGAGGGCCTCTACGAGCTCCCACCACGTGTCGCTGCCCTCGGTCAGCTTCGGGAGCAGGCGCTCGATCGTGGCGATCTGGTCCTCGAGCGCGGCGCGCACATCGTCCCTCGTCGCCTGACCGAGGACGCGCTGCGCCTGCGTGAACCGCACGATCTCGCCCCTGGCGCGGTCGATGCTCCGCACGAAGTTGGGGTCCGGCCCGCCGAGGTTCAGGCGGGCGAGCGACTGGTTGACGTACTCGCGCTCGAGGCGGCGCGCCTCGCCGTCGAGCAGCTCGACGGCCCTCTCCAGCGCCTTGCCGGACTCCTCGAAGATGGCCTTGGTCCAGGCCTCACCGAAGTCCCGCCGGAACCGCTCGATCTCCTCGAACGCGGCCTGGATCTGCTCGCGGTCACCGCTCTCGATCGCGGCGTCGACGATGCCCTGCACCCGTTTGGCGCGCGTCTCGCGGCGGAGGCGCTCGGCGTCGACCTCCTCCTGCCTGGCGCGGGCGGCCGCGACGTCCCTGCTGATCGCGTCGTCGAGGGAGACGGCGCGCGCCATGCTCGCCTCGAACTCGGCGATCTCCCGCTCCATGAGCTCGCGCAGCGGCCCGAACAGCGCCGTCGCCCACTTCTCCCCGAACCGGTCCGCGAACTCGTCGATCTGCCCCAGCGCCTCGCGCATGAGGCCCGTGCTGCCCGTGCGCAGCGCCTCGCTGACGCTGTCGTACACGCCGCGCGCCTGGTTCTTGATGACCTGCACGCGGCCCAGCGACTCCTGCTGCAGGCGCTGGTTCGCGGCGATCTCGTCGTTCAGGCGCTGGTCCCACTCGGCGGCCGCCGCGGCGGCGTCACGCCGGAGCCGGGCGAGCATCGCCTCCTGCTCAACTCGGCGCTGGTCGGCCTCCTCGAGCATGCGCCGCAGCTCCGCCTCGGACTCGGGTCGCCGCGTCGGCTGGCCAGCGAGGCCTCCAGCATCCGGGACGCCGAGGATGTCTGACGGCGGACGGCCGTCGCCCATGACGCGCTGGATCTCCTGCAGGGCCGTTTGGCGGGCCCTGAGGATGGCCAGCGTCTGCTCCGGGTCCGTCGCCTGCGCGTATAGGCCGTCGAGGCGCCTGACGTGCGCCTCGACGGCCTCCACGTACTCCCGCATGGAGAGGTTGCCCTGGTCGAAGCCGAGCTTGAGGCGCTGCAGGTCCCGCTGGATCCGGCCGGCGTCCTCGATCAGCGGGTCATTCGGACGCTCTTCGATGCTCCGGTTCAGGTTCCGATTCGAGTCCGCCAGGTCGTCGTTCGCGTCGGCGAGGTTCTCGCTGGCAGCCGGGTCGGCCCCTGGCACGCCCTTCGCCGCCTGGTTCTGCTGCCTGAGGCTGCGGTAGTACGCCTCTCGCTCGCGGATCTGCTCGTCGATCGCAGCGATCTCCGGGTCGAGCACCTCGGCCACGAACAGGCGGTCGTCGTCGTCGACTGCTCCCGGGCCGCCCATGCCGACGCCGGCGAGGATGTCGGCCTTCTCCCGCTCGAGCGCCCTGCGTTCCTCCTGCAGCTGCTGGATGTCCTGGAGGACCTCGAGCTCACCCGGCCCGAACTGCCTCTCGAACTGCTCCTGTGCGCGCTGCATCTCGGGTGTGGTGCCATGGATGAGGAAGTACCAGTCGTTCCACAGGCCGATGACGCGCTCGAGGCCCTCGACCAGCGCGGGCAGCACCGACTCGTACAGGTCCACGAGCACGGGCGTGAGCTTCTCGCCGAGCTCCACGCGGGCGTCAGCTAGGCGCGCTTCCATCTCCGCCGCGGCACCCGCGCCCGAGTCGCGCATCGTGTCGGCGAGCCGCTGAGCGGCGCCCTCTGCGTCCTCGAGGTCGGTGCGGAACTGCTTGACGGTGTCGCTCGCCTGACCCAGGGACGAGGCGGTCGCCGAGCCGTACGAGCCGGTCGCCGCGGTGAGGATCCGCAGGCCCTCGCCGCCTCGCAGGGTGAGCTCATGCAAGCCGTCGAGGACGTCGTTGAAGTCGCGGATGTTCCCGTGCCGGTCGACGAGGCTGACGCCGAGTGCGTCGAGCTCGTCAGCGAGCTCTCCGCTTGGGTTGATCAGGCTCTGCAGCACGCTCCGCAGGCCGGTCGCGATCAGGCTGGCGTCCATGCCGTTGTTGCTCAGGACGGCCGCCGCGGCGGCGAGATCCTCGATCTCCAGCCCGGCGAGCTTCGCCGTCGGCCCCACGCGAGACACGATCTCGACCAGGTCGGAGACGTCGAGGTTCGAGTCCTGCGCGGCCTTCGCGAGGACGTCCATGACGCGGCCCGTCTGGCTCGTGTCGTACCCGAGGGCGCGGAGGATGTTACCGAGGGCCTTCGCGGTCTGGGAGAGATCCCCGAACTTGCCCGTGGCGGCGTCGACCTCGCTCGCGGCGCCGAGCGTCGCCGTCTCCGCGAGCGCCATGGCGGTCTCGACGTCGTACCCGGCCTTCACCAGGTCGCCGACGGCGAGGCTGATGTCGGTCCTCGAGAAGACGCGGCTGGTCTTGGCCAGGCTCTTGATGCGGTCCTCGACCGCCCCGATGTTCTCCTCGCCGGCGAGCTTCAGCTGCAGCAGGCCCTGCTCGTAGACGGCGAACTCCTTGACGCTCGCGATGGCGAAGTCACGCGCGGCGTCGACGGCGCGCGCGAACGCCTGCGCCGCGAACGACCCGATGAACGACCCGATAGCGGCGCCGCTGAAGGTCGCCTTGAACTCGTCGGTCCAGCGTCGGCCGGCCTCGCGGCCGCCCTTCTCCGCCTCGCGCTCCCCGCGCTGCATGAGCTTGTCGAGCTCGCGAACGAACTGCTCGTCGTTCTCGAAGCCCAGGCGGTAGACCAAATCGCCGAGGGTGAGCTTCCTGCTAGCCACGGCTCACCCCCTCACAGCCACTGGACCTTGGACATGTCGATCGGGGCGTCGGCCGCACTTGCCTTCTCGTCCTTCCCTGCTCCCGTGAGTCCGCGCAGTACGGAGAGCCACCAGTACTCGCCCTCGCCCCGTTCCGCCTCGAGCACCTGCGCCTTGTGGCTGATGGTCAGGTCGATCAGCAGCGCCGCCGGGTCAGTTGACGGCACCCCCAGCAGGCTGCTCGGCCTCTGCCCGTACGCCCTGGCGGTCTGATGCAACAGCAGCCACTCGGGCGCTCTCGAGTCGGCTGCGAAACCACTTGGCCAGGTAGGCCGTCACCCCGTTCAGCTCGGCGATCTGAGCGACCGCGTGCTCCGCCTCCATGACCGTGAGGCGGTCCAGGTTCAGGCTGTCGGGGTCGACGGCGCACGCGCGGATCCAGCGGCGCGCGAGCTCGCTGACCTTCTGGGCGCGCTCCTCGGCGGGCATCCGCTCGGTCTCGGGCGTGAGCTTGTCGACGGCCAGGCTGAAGAGGAACTCGGGCAGCTCCTGCGTGGTGGCGATCCACTCCGCGGGCGAGATGGCCTTGACCTCGACCTTCTCGCCGCCGACGATGACGTGCCAGTCGCGGCGGCCCGGCGTGACGCCGGGCACTTGGTCGTGGCGGTTCTCGAGGCCGGCGAGGCGCCGCTCGAGCGCCTCCTTCTCGGCCTCGAGCTTCGCGAGGCGCTCCTCGAGGGTCGGGCCCGCGTCCTCTGCTGGCCGGTGGGCCTCCGCGCGCCCCATCGCCCGGGCGAGGCGCTTCGCGAAGGCCCGCCTAGCCGCGCGGTTCACGAGTAGTTGTAGAGTTTGCCGAGCTCCGTCTTCCCGGCCGCGAGGGTGGCCTGGATGATGACCGGCAGGTCACCGCCCTGCTCGGCGTTGTTGATCGAGAATCCGCCGTCGATGCCGATCCTGGCCTTGTAGATCTGGTACTCGACCTTGGCCGTGGGGCTGCCTGTGAGCTCCTCCTCGATCCACACCCCGTAGTACGTCGGCGCCGAGGCCTTGCCGATCGGCAGGATGCTGTGCGCGACCGGGGTGTACGTGTAGCTCACCTTGATCGTGTCGGCGGCGCCGACCGACCCGCCGGAGAGCGCGACGATGAGCGTCTGCGTCGAGGTCTCGACCACGATGTAGTCGGTGTCCTCGACCAGCGCCACGTCGCTGCCGTCCTTGGCGCTGATCGCGGTCAGGCCGGTGCGGGGGATGGCGGCCACGCCGCCGGAGTCGAGGACGTACTCCTCGTCGGAGACGTTCACCGGGGACGCGGCGACGTCGGTCACGTCCGACGTGGCCAGGCCCAGCGCGAGACGGAGGTTGTCCGTCGTCCACTCGCGGAGGACGAACCGAGCCTCGGCGGTGATGGACTGGATGGCCTCGGCGACGATGACCTCCGGGAAGCGGTCCATCTTCTGCCGGTAGGTCGGGTTGATGTTGAGGGTCGCGTCGGCGCCGAGGAGGCCGACGGGCGTGCACGCGGCCTTGGGCGCGTCGACGGCGCCGATGAGGACGCGGGCGCCCTTGCTGAACTGGACCTTGTCGGGGTTGGACGTGCTGTATCCCATGCTGCTCTCCTCCTCAGGGGAGCCAAGAGGTTTCGAGGTTGACGCGCCACGCCAGGAGGCGCTGCGCGGGCCCGACAGGTTCGAGGCGCTCGTGGCCCGTGACCCGGAACCGGCTCAGGGGCTTGGCGAGCGTCTCGTCGTACGTGTAGGTGAGGGCGGCGGCCTCGAGCTCGTCGAGGACGTCCGCGGCCTCGTAGACGGTGCGGGCGTAGAGGTAGGCGCTGAGCTGCCAGACGGCCATGCCGGCCGTGAACGTGGGGCCGTCGCCGCCGTCGAAGGACAGGACGAGCATGGGCAGCTCGAGGTGCTCGAGGCGGACGTCGTCGCCGACGATCCGCGCGCCCGCCTCGACCGTCTGCGCGCCCGGCGTGTGGCCGAGCGCTGCGACCAGGCCGGCGTGCTTCTCGAGGAGCGCGTGGACGCTGCGGAGGACGCTGGCGCGGTCACCGGCCACGGGCCCACCCCCTCAGGAACACGTCGATCGGGACGGTGTTGGCCTTCTCCGCGGTCGGTTGGAGGATGGGGTGGCCGACGGTGCCCGCGCGGAGGTAGCGACTCTTCCCGCCCTTCGTGTGCCAGTGCCGGGTGACCATGCGGCGCCCGCGGTAGACACGGCCCGTGACGCCGCCCGGGGCGGACTGCAGCGAGGAGCCGGGCCCGCCGACGTAGAGGCCCATGGCCACGCTCGTGCCGCGCGCGCGGAGGTTCACCCTGCGGCGCGCCTGGCCGTGCACCACCTTGCCGCGCACCTGCCTGCCGTTGCGGAGGATGCCGGCGCCGTGACGCTGCATCCACAGCCCGATGTACCGGGCGGGCACCCAGTGCGGCTTGAAGCCGAGCTCGAGGTGCGGGGCGTGAGGCGCGGCGCCGATGGGGATGCCCCAGAGGACCGTGCGGCCGTCGCTCTCCTTGGTCTGCGTGATGCTGTTGCGGCGCGTGCCGTTGTCCGTGTGCCTGGTCGCTTCGACCTTGGCGCGGTTGGTGAGCTCGACCGCGACGGCGTGCAGGCCGGCCTGGTGCCGCCTGCGCAGCTCCTGGAGGACCTGGCGCGAGACGCCGGCCATCAGGGCCTCCGCCCGAGAGCCAGGCGCCACTCGCTCGAGGTGACGGCGGCGCCGAGCACCTGGTACTCGCCGGCGGAGTGGTGCCGCTCGACCGTGACGCGGGTGGCGGGGTTGAGGTTGACGTGCGTGTGGACGTGCAGGTTGCCGGTGATGACGCCCTCGAGCGCGGCCTCCCGCTCCCACTGCCGGTCAGGCGCGGAGAGGTAGGCGGGCCCGGCGTAGAGGACGGTCGCCTGCGGTGGCGTGTCGCCACGATGCCCGTGGTCGAGCACGTCCACGTCCTTGGAGACGGTGACGACGCAGTTCTGCATCACGCAGCCACCCTCACGCTGGTGATCCACGGCCGGAGCAGCTGCTCAGCCGCGGGCACGGGGAACGCGTCACGCCGCTCGGTGCCGCTGAAGTCCCCGAGGCTCATGCCGTCGTAGCGGCTGCGCTCGGGGTCGGCGAGGCCGAGGTAGTGCCCGGCGAGGAGCGCCGCGGCGCGCGTGACGGCCGGCGGCACGTCCGTGATGCCACGGACGACCTCGATGCGGTACGTGCCGGCGCTCCAGGGGAGCTGGTCGTAGCTGCTGTCGAAGCGCTGCAGCAGGTGGCCGTCGAGCTCGAAGAGCTCGCTGGCGCCGATGGCTGGGCTGACGTCCTCGACGCTCTGCACGTCCTTGGGCAGGCGCAGGTGGTAAGAGGCGGCGTTCAGGCGGATCGTGACGGTCTCGCCCCGGGTCTCACCCCAGACGAGGCCGGTGCGTTGGGCGATGGCCTGCTCGGCGAACGCGACGGCGGCCTGGTGCTCCGCAGAGAGCGGAGACCCGGCCGTGTACCCGGCGAGCTTCAGAACCGCCGTCGCGTCCAACCAGGGCATGGCTACTCCTCGACCTCGATGAGGTCGTACTCGCGCTTGAGGCGCTCGAACTCCGGGCGGGGGATGCGGCCGGGCCGGTTGCGCTCGATGCGGGCGTTCCCGACGACGAGCGCGCCGACGGGAGCGGCCGGCCCGAGGCGGCACGCCACGAGCCCGGCCTGCGAGTCACGGCCCGGCAGCTCGCTGGTTGGCAGTTCGACGGGTTGTCCCACCTCGTCGACCAACGGCGCTACGGCCCCGGCCAGCTCCGCGTCGGTCATGGGCTTGGCCGTCGCCTTGCCCTTCGCCTTGCCCTTCGCCTTGCTCATGCGAGGGTGAGCTCCTTCCAGCCGCTCGTGTCCGTCTCGGTGGTCGCGGCGACGGCGATGTACGCCTTGCCCCCGCCGACCCTGATGGAGCCGGCCGGCGCGGCGGTGCCCTTCACCTGGTCGACGCCGCCGGCGAGCGTCCCGGAGCCGGTGACGGTGACGCCGTCGCTCGACTTGGCGAGCGCGATCGCGTTCCCGGCGGTGCCCTTCTTGAGAGCGGTGACGGTGATCGCCGCCGTGCTGGAGGCCGCGACGGCCACGCCCTCGCCGGCGGCGATTGCCTGCAGGGCGGCGAGGAGGTTGTCGCGGGTCGCGCCGGCGCTGACGCCGATGTTGACCTCGCCCTCACCGGCGCCGCTCTCGACGAACGTGAGGGTCGTCTCGCCGACCGTGATCGTGTCGTCGGCGGAGACTTCGCCGCTGATCGTGATGGTGCCGGTGGCGGCGACGCCGGCGACGGCGGAGACGGGCGCGCCGTCTCCCGCCTTAGCGACCTGCGTCTGCAGGTGGCGGAGCAGAGCGCCCATCGCTGGGAGCTCCGCACCGCCCTTGCCCGCCTGCGGGCTTACCCGCGGGGCGTCAGCCATCGCTAGCTGCTCGCCTTCGGGAGGACGCCGGCGCGCTTGACGATCGCCTCAGGCCACTGGTACCCGAGGCCGACCCACGCCTGCAGCTGCAGCTTCGTGATGAAGTTCTCCACGCGGATGGGCTCGATGCGCAGCGTGAGCGCGTCACCGATGACGGGGATGTCGCGGTGGACGAGGAAGATCGTCGACGCGACGCCCGTCGAGGTGCCCTGGTCCTGGTCGTCCGGCAGCTGCGGGACGCCGTAGACGGGGATGCGCCGGTAGTACCCCACCGGGACGGGCCCGACGGCGTTCCCGAGGCCCTGCCCGCCGCCGCCCGTGGCGGAGAGGAACGCGTCCCCGAGGCTCGTGGCGCGCTCCGAGACGATGTCCGCGAAGTCATCCGCCAGGCTGATCGGCAGGTAGAAGGCGAGGCGCCCGACCTGGTTCCGGTACCGCGCGGGCATCGCGCGCAGCAGGCTGGAGAGGATGCTCAGGTCGAACGCGTCCCCGTTCGCGCCCGCCGAGACGGTGGTGAAGCCCGTCTGGGCCATGAGGCCCTTGAACTCGCTCGGGTCGGCGCCGGCGCCGGTGCCGAGGAAGAAGACGCGGTCCTCCTCGTACTGCGCTGCGCCGCGCATGGCGGGGAGGAGGTTCTGTGACACGAACGACCCGCCCTGAGCGTTGAAGAACTGGAAGGAGTCGGGCACGGTCACCTTGCTGTTGAGCTCGGCGACCTCGATGTCGAACGTGTCGAGCGTGGGGTCGCTCTCGTTGATCGCGGACGTCGAGTTCCGGTTCCACTGGTGCGTGATGCCGGCGCGGTCGAAGCGCGGGAAGGTGCGCTTCTTCGTCCCCGCCATCGGCACCGAGCTCATGTGGTTTCGGAAGATGACGTCCGGCTCGGGCTTGATGATGAACTGGCGCGCGAGCTCCTCGTACACGACCGTGCCGTTGGCCTCGATCGTGAGGGCGCGCTGGTGGATGCCAGCCTCGCGAAGCATGTTGTACGCCTCGGTGAGCTGGCGAGTGCTGGGCCGCTGCCCGAGCGCCTGCGGCACGATCGTCCTGGCGAAGATCTCGCCGAGGAGCTGGTCGCCGTCCAGCTTGTGGCTGCGGACGCGGAGGCCGCTGGCGATGGCGGCCATGGGGTCCTCGGGCCGGCGGAGGAGCGCGCGGATCTCCTGCGGGAGGTCCTGGCCCTCTGCCTCGGGCTGGGGCGCGGCGGCGAGGCGCGCCTGCAGGCCGAGGTCGGCGTCGAGCTGCTCCTGCGCGGCGGCGCGGGCCTCGGCCTCGGTGAGGCCTTCCTCGACCTGGAGGAGGGCGGCGCGGGCCTCGAGCCACTCGTCGCGGGCGGAGCGCTGCTGCGGCTTGTCGGCCGGCTTGGCGTCGGCCTTCGCCTTCGGCTCCTCGCCCTTGGCCTTGGCCTCGGGCTCGGAGCGCGCCTGCAGCGGGGCGGCGGGGGCGGGCTGGGTGAGGTGCACGTGCACGTCGCCGCCGGCGCCGCGGCCGCCGAAGAGGCGCGCGAGGAGGCCCTTGGTCTCCTGCTCGTCCTCTGCGGGTGTGCCCTCGATCTTGGCGCGCACCTCCGGCGCGAGCGCCTGGTAGTCCGCCTTGGCCTTCGCCTCGGCGTCGGCCTGGCTCATGCCCTCGGCCGCGTACTGAGCGGCGCGGGCCTGCATCCACTTGTTCATCTTCCCCTCCTTCGGGGTCTCCGGCTCGGCCCTTCTGCCGAGTCGGAGGCTGGTGTGCCGCTCGAGGTGAGCGCGGGCTCTCTCGACCACCTGCGCCTGCGTGAGGCTGGCGAACGGTGGCACCTGGACGCGGCCCGCTTCGAGGTCGGCGAGCGCCCGGGCCAACAGCGCTTCGTCGACGGCGTGGCTGCGTTCGTCGTGATGAGGCAGCCACGCCAGCTGCCGCACCTCCTCGGGATCGGTGACCTCGCCGTTCAGGACCCGCGGGTCGACGACGGCGAACGCCCACAGGGCGGGCAGGGTTCGGATGCTGAGGATGTCGGCGCCTGGCACGCCGGGCACGTCGACGAGGGAGAGGCCGCAGTGCTCGGGCTCGCTGGACAGGCGGTGGTAGATCTCGGCCTGGCGGCCGGCGACGGTGCGCGTCTCTACCTCGGTCGGGACGAACTCGAGGCTGGCCGAGGTGACCTTGCCCGAGCGGACGAGCTCGAGCGTCCTCGCGTCGAGGACGCGGACCTCGACCTCGAGGTGCGGCGCGAAGTCGACGCGCGTCGCGAGGCCGACGTTCGGCCGGCCTTCGATGTCGCGGAGCTTCGGCAGGTTGTGCTGGAGGGAGACGGTCCGGTGCTGCTGGTAGCCGGGCCACCAGTCCCTGAGGAGGGCCTCGGCCGTGATGATCGTGCCGTACCGGTCGACGACCGTGTCGTTGGACGCGCGCAGCAGGAGCGTGTCGCCGGCGCCGGCGCGGACGGTCATGTCGACGTGGCGCGGCACGCCGACGGGCGCCGCGGCTAGGGCGGCGGCCCTGCGCTGGAGGTTGTGGCGGCGTCCGAACAGAGACAGGCCCTCCGGGTTCGCGTTTGCACGCGGCCCGGAGGGCCGGAAAGCACAAGATGTGCTAGCGGGGAGTTTAGCACGTGCCGTTCAGGCGCGCGTCAAGTCGCAGTGGACTGTCCTCGAGTCCGGCGCAGGGCTAGCGCCTGGTCCAGCGGTGGGACCTCCTCGGGAGGGAAGTCGATCTGTGCGAACTGCCCGAATCGCTGCAACGCCGCGAGGGACGCTCATTCCACGCCTACGACGGTGCATCTACAGTTGATCAGATTGCCCGCGGTCGCGCCCCGCGAGCGGTCCCCGGGGTACATGAGGGGCTCGCCGCTGACGATGAACGGCTCGGTGATCGGGACGGTCTGCCCGTCGGCGCTGACGTGGTCGTAGGGGCTGTTGCCCTCCGGTCTGCGGACGCGGGAGTCCCTCGAGGTCAGCCAGCGCTTCTTCGTGAAGCCGGCCTCCTCGAGGGCGGCCGCGGCCGCGTTGTTCGCGGCGCTGTTGTAGCTGCTGCGGACGAGGCGCTCGGCCCGGTAGAACTCCGTCCCGTACTGGCGAGCGACCTGCCTGGAGGCCTCGACGTACGGGACGCCCTCCGCCTTCAGGTTCACCAGGCGGCGCGCGAGGAGCTTGGGGTCGGTGAGGTTCCGCCAGAAGACGCTCAGGTCGTCCTCGAGGATCCGCACCGTCTCCCGGATGAGGGTGTCGCGGCGCGGGTCGGTCGTGAGGAACCCCGCGGAGGTGGGCGCCTGTTCGGCTAGGCGCCTGAGGGTCCACGCGATCTCGGGCTGTTCGCGTAGCTCGTCGGGACTGATCTCGTACCCGAGCCAGGCGAGCTCCCCGGCGAGCCACTCGACCTCGAGCTCGTACAGGCGCGCCTCGATGACGAGGCGGTCGAGGAGCGGCCGCGCGGCGGCGAGAGCCTCCCGGAGCCACCTGGCGTGCAGACGGCGGGCGGCCGTCCACACCTCGGGCGCGTACCGGCGGACGGCCGCCTCGACCTGCGCCTGGTGCCGGGCCCGGGCGAGGGCGGGGTTAGTCGGTGGGCGTCGCGGCATCGGGGCCGCCCGCGCCGAAGTCGGCCGCCGGAATCATCGTCGACGGCAGGAGCGGCTTGGTCTCGCCGGCGGGCTCGTAGCCGAGCACCTGCCTCGCCTCGGCCTGGCTGAGGACGGGGGCGCCTGCGGCCTTCACGAGCGCTTCGACCTTCCGCATGAGCTGCTCGACGTCGTCGAACGTCAGCTCGAAGTCGTAGTCCGTGATGCCCAGCCCGCTCGGTGCCGGCGCGTGCAGGATGCGGTTGATGATCGCGACGGCGGGCGCCGCGAACGGGACCAGCGCCTGCGTCACGAAGTCATCCGCCTGCGTCTCGGCCGTGGCCCTGTACCCGCCCTCTGGTAGGCCCAGGTTCAGGAGCGAGACGTGCCGCACGGCGAGGATCTCGTCGCGGGCCAGGCGCGCGGTGTTGGGGAAGGTCGGGTCCTCGAGCTTGTGGTCGAGGGGCTGCGCGGTGACCGTGATGCCGCCGGGGTACTGGAGGATGAGGTTCCTGCCGGCCATGTCGCCGGCGTTGGCTTCGAGGAAGCCGCGGACCTGGGTGAAGAGCTCGTCGAGGGCGTCCTCGCCTGGCTGCGCGCCGGTCCACGTCGGGTCCTGCGTGATCGAGACGAGGTACCTGGGGGTGCCGTGGTTCTTGAAGAAGCCCTTGAGGTATCGCCGGTGCTGGTTGTCCACCTCGACGCTGTCGCGGCTGGCGATCCACGCTGGGAGGCCGTAGAAGCTCGACGCGAGGTTCGTCTGGCGTTGGTGGAGGAACTCGCGCGTGGCCTTGTCGCCCGCCTTGCGGGTGCCGAACCGGACGAAGTCCACCGGCTTCCCGAACGGGTCCTCCTGCCTGAGGACGATCGCGCCGTCCCGGGCTTCGTACCAGACGAACTGCGGCAGCAGGTGCGACACCTGCACGGGTTCGCTGCCGGTCTGGTCGCGGAGGACCTCGACGAAGATGTTCCCGGTCTGGTCGTTCGCGACGCACAGGGCCCTCAGGAGGGCGGGCAGGTCGAGCTCGCTGACGCCCTCCCTGCCGATCGTCTCGCGGGACAGCCAGGCCTTCGCGCGGCGGTAGTTCTCGTCGCTGGCCTTGTCGAAGTCGCTGGCGCGGTCGAGGGGTTGCCCGCTCGTGTCGACGTCGCGCGCGGCCAGGTCCCATCTCGCGCCGGAGACGGCGTCGGCGAGGAGGTTGCCGATCGCGCCCAGCCACGGCGAGGCCAGGTAGAAGTCGATCAGCTGCGACGCGGGGATGGGCCAGGGGACGCGCACGCGGGCGTCGTGCGTCTGCGCGGCCTCGCTCGACTCCGCGGGCGACGGGTCGATGCGCAGCTGCAGGGCCGGCTCGAGGTCGAGGGCGGTCGTGGCGAACGCGCGGGCCTTCACGACCGGCGCCGCCTTGGTCTTGGTCATGCGGTGGCTCCCCTCACCCGGAACGCGGATGGTGCCGGGCAGTTGTTCACTGCGTCACTGAGGCTGTCGGCCGTGTCGTCGTGCGTCGCGTCCGGGAACGCCTCGAGGTCCGCGAACCACCAGTCGTTCCAGGATCCGCGGACGACCTTGAGGAGGCCCTGCTCGGCCAGCGAGCTCGCGTGCTGGAAGCGCGTCACCTTGTCACCCGTGGGCCGCACGACGCGCACGGCGATGCCCTGCAGCTCGGGCAGGGTCATGCGCTGCAGGGCGACGGTCTTCCCCGCCTCTCCGGGGTCCTGGGGGATGACCTGGATGACGCCGGGCCCGTCGGCGAGGGCGGTCCTGATGAAGAGCTCCTGGACCTGCGACGGGCTGCCCCTGAGACGGACGGCGTCCAGCACGTAGTGCTCCGGCGCGCGGCCGGGCCCGCGGCCGACCTTCGTGCCGACCGTCCAGTCCGGGTCCGGGTTGCTCGGGCTGGGCGGCGTGCCGGCGAAGTCCCAGGCGCGGACCATCATCAGGCCGGGGGGTGCCTGGTCGACGAGCTCGCACCACGCTCGTTTGAAGAGCAGGCCGGCGCTGTGGCGGATGTTCCAGTTGCCGCCGAGGAGCCGCTCGCGCTCGACGAGCGGCAGAGCGCGCAGGCGAGCGCGGTAGGACGGGTCCTTGGCGAGGAGGGCGGGGTTGTCGTCGAGCCTGGCGGCGATGAAGGTGAACGAGAGGGGGTCGTCGGGTTCGACGGTCGGGTTATCGGCTAGGAGCTGGTCGCGGGTGTCGGCCCATACGAGCTCGTCGCCGACCCTGGCGAACCAGCGGAGGACGCCGCTGCGTTCGGGTATGGGGTACCCGTCGGGCCCGATCCACCAGTCGATGAGGTGGCGGACCCAGCTGTCGGGGTCGGGGTTGCAGGTGCCGCGGGCGTAGGGCCGAACGCCGCTCGTCGTGCGGAGGCGGCTGATGAGGTACCAGAACTGGCCTTCCTCGAACTCGGTGACCTCGTCGAAGTAGATGGCGGCGTACTGCTTGCCTTGGTGGGCGTGCTTGTCCTTGTCGTGCTGGAGGTGGCGCATCTCGATGACGGCCCCGGAGGGGAAGCGCCACTCGAGGACGGGGCTCATGCGGCTGTCGGCGCCGAGGAGCGGGTAGATGCCCTGGCTCTCTTCCCAGAGGCTGCCGGCGCCGATGAGGCGGGTCATCTCGCGGCGGAACATGACCGCGCGGAATCCCGGCCGGTGCACGTGTCGCAAGGGGTCGATGATGGTCGCGAAGCTCTTCCCGGAGCCGGCGCTGCCGCCGTAGAAGGCGATGTCCGCGGCGGTCGCCAGGAACATCTCCTGCGGACCGGGCTGGGGCCGGATCTCGATGACGGGCCGCTCGAGCGTGGTGCTCACGTCGACGCCGCCGCCTCTCTCAACTTTCCCGCGCTCGCCAGGCGCAAACCCCTCAACTGGGCGTGGGGCGGTGTGTCTCGCCGCCGCCAGAAAGGTCCAATCATGGTCAAGCAACAAGTCCAGAAGCTGATCGTCCCGGTCTCCGGGGTACGCCCGCACGCACTGAGCAGTGCGGCCGCCGGCCAGGTCGTCGAGTGGCGTGGCCGCCGCTGGCGAGTCTCCAGCGTCTGGGAGGCGATCTCGCACGGCGCGGTGCTGTTCCGGCTGGTCTTCCTCGAGGCCATGCCGAGCTAGCCCTCCGGCTCGCTAGGGCTGCTGTCGCGGCCGTTGTCGGGGATGTACACGTTCACGACAGCGGCCGCCGGCAGCGGCTCCCCGCCCGGGCCCGTGTGCTCGAGCTGCTGGCGGTCCCGGTACTTCTCCGGCCTGTGTGCCTTCAGCAGCGTGACCATGAGCTGGTCGCTGTACTCACGTACCTGCCCGACCTTCTCGCCCTTCTGGTAGACGGGCTTCAGGACACCGTCCCTCGCGCGGCGCCAGGCTTCCTTCTCGAGGCTGTCGACAGCGACCTCTACCGCGTCGTCCCACGCGGCGGCGAACGCCTCGTCGGCCTTGTACCAGTCGTAGGCGGTGCTGCGGGGGACGCCGGCCTTCTTGGCGGCGGCGCTGACGTTCGCCATGCGGGCGAGCTCGGCGAGGAAGCGGCTCTTGCGCTGCTCGACCGAGTCCTCGCGGGCGCGTTGACGTGTCCGAGTCGTCCGAGCGTCGGCCACGGCTCAGGCCCCGATCGTGATGACGGTCGCGCCGTCGATCGACCCGTAGAGCTGGCGGCACTCGGCGCGCGTGACGACCCGCCTCGTGACGACGAGGGGGTTGACCTGCGTGGCGTGCGTCCACGCGAGACCGGTCAACGCCTTGAGGATGAGGTGTGCGGCGGTGTCGGCGTTGGGGATGCTCTGGGCTGGCCAGCTGGTGGGCGGCAGGTCCTGGTCGCTGGTGTAGACGAGGAGGAGGTCGACGTGAACGTGGCCGTGGGGGACGAGCGGGTGGCCGCGGTGGCCGAGGCCGGCGTGGCGGGCGACGGTGCGGACGGCGTCGACGTAGGCGGCTGCGGCGACGTTGTCTCGGCCGTCGCCGTTGCGTTCTCGGGCTTGTGGCCTGCCTGGGATGACGAGTTGCACCGCCGCCTCCTTCGCGGGGGATCGTGCGCCCCGGAGGGGCGGTGCTGGGGACATGGTAGCAGGCGGCGTGGTGTTCATGAGGGGTCCCTGGTCATCTCCTCGATGTGGACGGTGAGCTTGCCGCCGGTGTGGACGTGTCCCCTGACGATGCGGAGGTCGTCGACCTGGGCGTCGTCGTTGAAGACGCGGGCGTGGGCGAGGGCGTCGAGGACGCCCTTGTTGAGGTTGTCCAGGTCACGCGCGCGGCGGTCGGGTGGGTGGGCGGTGATGGTGAGGCGGACGCGGGCGGAGCCGAGGCGCGGCGCCTGATGCATGGCGCAGGCGGCGGCGACCTGGCCGCGGTACTCGCGCGCCTGTCGCGACAGGACGGTCTTCGCTCCGACGCGGCGCCAGTACGTGTTCACGCTCGGTGGCCAGGGCAGCTCGATCGTCGCGCCGGATGAGTGAGCGCCTGGTGAGTTCTCATGGTCATGGCCGACGAGAGTCACGGTGCCCGCCAGGTGGTGCCGCCCTGAGGGATGCGGAAGTTCTTTCCGTGCGTGAACGCGAAGGTCTCGAGGGGCATGAGGCGGTTCGCGATGCGCACCTGTAGGAACTTGCGGAGCTGCTCGGCGGTGAGGTTCGTCGTGATCACGGTCGGCTTGCGGGCGGCCTGGCGGGCTTCGGTGATGAAGTACAGGAGGCGGAGCTCGAGCTTGCCTTCTCCGGCTTCGCCGGCGCCGACGTCGTCGAGGACGAGCAGGTCGACGTCGCTGAGGCGGGTTGTGAGGGCGGCCTCGGTGTCGCCTGTCTCCTGGCCGTAGGCGGCGCGGATGCGCATCGCGGCGCGGCCGATGTTCTCGATCGCGGCGGTGTACCCGGCTTCGGCGGCGGCCCGGATGAGGAGGCACGCGGCTTGCGTCTTGCCGGTGCCGGGCGGTCCGGCGAAGACGGCGTTGTGGCCGCTCTTGATCACGACGGGGATGCGCGTGGCGGCCTGCCGGATGGCGGGTAGCGGGTCGACGAGGTCGAGGTCGTCCCAGGTGACGTCGAGGTACCGGGGCGGGATGCCGGCGGTGGTCATGCGCTGCCGGGCGGCGTGCCGCCGGTCGGCGTCCTCGCAGGCGGCGCAGCGCTTGGCCTTGTCGTGCTCGTCGTAGACCCAGCCGCCTTCGCAGGCGTGCGGCTCGACGGGGGCGCCGAGAAGGGTCACGGTCGTGAGCTCGTCGCGGTCGGTGGCGGTGACCCTGAGGCCCTCAAGGGCGGCCTTGGTCGCGGTGTTCAGTTCCATCGGCCCTCCAGGAACTCGGCGGCGGTGACCTCGCGGTACTCGGCGTCGGCCGCGTCCCCGGTCGGCGACTTCGGCTGCCCGATGACCTTGCGGTAGTACGCGAACGGGTGCTTCAGGCGGGTCTTCTCGAGCGTGCGGCGCAGCGCGTCGGCGACGGCGGCCTCGCCGTGCTCGTCGACGTGCTCGGCGACGGTCTTCGCCCAGGCTGTGAACTGGCCCTCGGAGACGTCGCCGATCGCGCGGCGGAAGTCCGTGAGTGCAGCCCACGCCTCCGGGTGAAGGGTGGCGAGGCGGGAGCCCGGCAGCGGGTCCGGTGGGCGGTCGCGTCGCCGGCGCTGGTAGTGCGTCAGGTCGTCCTGGGTCGCTTCGGCCTTCGAGGGGCCAGGATCCTCCCCCTCCGCCTCCTCGCTCGAGGTCGCTGCCGGCTCGTGGGGGGGTAGGGGGGGTTGTTCATGCACCTGTTCATGCACATGCACATGCACATGTGTCCGTGGAGTTTCCGCGTCGCCCTCCCCGGGTTCTTCCTGGGACCCTTCCTGGGGTTCTCGCGGATTCTTCGCGGATTCTTCGGGGAGATTCCGCGAAGAATCCCGGGCAGGGTGCCGGGGTGGTTCCGGGAGCATGGACTGGCTGCCTTCGTCGGAGGGTCCGGGAAGGTCGCTGGCTGGTTCGCGCTTGTCCGGTTTCGCCATCTCCTGGAACTTCGTGAACTGCGCGATGTGGCTCCGGCGGCCGTTGCGGTAGAGCTCGATGAGCCCGACGCGGGCGAGCTCGAGGAGCCAGCGTTCGATCTGCTCGGGTGTGTACGGCCAGCCTTCGAGGATGCCGCCGAGGATGTGGTGCGGGTTGGCGTTGACGCGGCCTTCCTTGTCTGTGTGGGGCAGGAGGGCGCAGTAGAGCCATAGGGCGCCGGGGTCGTCGGCGAGCTGGTAGGCCTTGTCGCTGCTAGTGATTCGCCGGTGTAAGGGCCGCCACTGTGCCACTGCTATCTGCCTCCGAGTTCTCTCCTGGCTTGGGCGATCGCTGTGTGGATGGCCGCCATGCGGGTTGGGTCGCCGCCGCGGTCGGGGAGGTGCTCGCGGAGACTCATGGCCGGCTCCCGACGCCGACGTGGGCGATCTGGCCGCGTTCGCGCCACTTCCGGCCGGCGTTGCAGGCCGGGCAGCCGAACACGCCAATCACCTCGCCGGGATGCTCGGGGCACGGCTCACCGACCGGCTGCAGGCGGATGGGCTCGTGCCGCTGCGGCGGCTGCCAGCGCTGGGTGGGCTCGGCCTGGGGCACGGGGATGGGCGGGGCGGGTTTCCTGGGCGCCGTGGCCGGCTGTGGGGGCCGAGGCGCCTTGACGGGCGCGTCCTTGGCCGGCTTCTTCGCCGGCGCCTTGGCCTCCTGCGCGCGTCGCGTGACGGCCTTGCCCGCGCGGTTGCGCGAGATCGCCTCGCGCATGCACTCGCTGCGACCGCACGTCCTGCGCCGGCGGAAGTTGTTGAGGCGCTCGCCGGCGTTGCGGGTGAACTCCTCGCCGCAGACGGTGCAGGTTCGGGTCTCGACCGCGGGGCGGGCGCGGGGCCGCCGCGGCTGCGGCGGTGGGGTTGTGGTGTCGGGCGTCGGTGGCCCGATCGGGGTTTCGAGCTGGGCGAGGTCGCGGCCGAGGCCTGCGAGTTCCTCCGCGAACCGGTTGAAGGCGTCGCCGAGCATGCGCGCTTGCCGTTCGAGGCGGTCGTTGCGTTCTTGGAGGCGACGGTGGAGGACGGGGTCGAGGGTCATCGGGCCCCCAGTGCGTCGAGGATGTCGGCGAGGACGGCGAAGGCGATGCCGACGAGGAAGAGGAGTGTGGGGCCGGCGGTGAGGCCGCCGAGGAAGGCGGTGAGGCACTGACCGGTCACCGCTCGCCGCCCTTCATCCGCGCGAGCACGGCTTCCCATTCCTCGGCCTCGGCTTGCCGGCGTTCGTGTTCGGCGTGCGCGCGTTCGGCTTGCTGGTCGCCGATGGCGGCGGCGCGGCATAACCCGAGGATGAACAGGGCGCAGAGGGTGTAGAAGGCGGCGATGCCGGCCCATGCCCAGGCGGGCATCACAGGCCCCCCTGGTTCTTCTCCGCAAGGAAGTTGGCGATCTCGAAGAGCGCCCAGGCGCGGAGGGGGCTGGGTTGTGGTTTTGGTGTGAACGCGTACGCCTTGAATGTGGGTGACCACCGGACGGAACCGACCTGTGTGTCTCCGATGTAAGCCTTCCAGGTGGGGCGCCCGTCGCGGTCCTTCCCTTGCTCGAACTCGACGTGCCGCATCACGTTCTCCATGGGCTGCGGGCGTTGAGGACGGCGCGGGCCGCTGCCTCCTGCGCTTCGACCAGTTCTGCGGCGGGGTCACGCGGCACGAGCCCATGCCCCTCGGTGAGCGCCTTCAGCGCTTGCAGGGCGTCCCCGAGGATCACGTCGGAGTCGTCCGGCTGGGCGGGGATGGTCATGCGGAACCGACCGCCGTGGCAGAGCCGACTCAGTTCCTCCCTGGCGGCGTCGTGCCGGCGGCGCGCCTCCTCGAGCGTGAGGCGGAGCGGCTCGGGCGCGGTCACGACCGGGCCTCGCGGGCTTCGACGTCGCGGCGACGGTCGAGCTCGGCCATGAGCGCGTCGGCGGCGGCGACGGCCTCAGCCGCCCACATGCCTCGCTCTTGCACCGTCGGGCGCAACTTGATGGCGGTGAACATGCTCGCGTAGACCGTCGTGGCGATGCGCTCGCGGCGCTCAGCCCGCTCCCTAGCCTCCCGGGCGCGCCGGTCACGGTCGGGGCTGGTCGCTTCGGCAGCCTGCCGGTTGGCGCGGTCGTTGCAGGCGCGGCACGCCGCCCAACCGTCATCGCGGACCATGCAGTCGGGGCAGGCCGGCCACCCGCACTCGGGGCAGACGTTCTGCGACTCGTTCCGCAGGCCGCCCTCCCCACAGCACGAGCACGTCAGGAAGGCTGCGCCCCTCAGGTCTGGAGCTGGCTCAGTTGCGCCTGGCATCGGCTCTCCCCTCCTGCGTCAGCTGGCACTCGGCGCAGCGGACACCCCACGACACGCGCCGCCGGCGAGCGAGCCGCACGGCGACGCCGCGGCCGGCGGGCACGTCCCGCCGGCAGTCGACGCACTTCCCCGCGAACAGGTTCGGGCGGAGGCTCACGCCGCCTCCTCCTCGGGCGGCAGGATCAGCTCGCCGCCCTTCCACTCGACCTCGCCCCTGGCGAGCCGATCGGCGATCGCGTTGACCTCGACCGCCTCGGCGACCGTCAACTGCGTGAGCGACTTGACGACGACCCCGGCCAGGACGGCAGACGCGAAGCCGTAATGCTCCGTCTGGTCGAGGCCGACGGCGCCGAGCTTCGCGTGCAGCCGCTGCGCCTCGGCCGCGGTGAGCTTCCGCTCGCGCTTGCCCTTGCCGGCCGGCTCTTCGTCCTCGGCCGGCACTGGATCCGCGAAGTCGTCGACGGACAGGGGCGACTCGGCGGACTTCGCCTCGACGTCGGGCTCCAACGCCGCCGGCACGGCCGGAGCAGGCTCCGCGGCCGCAGCCGCCGAGCGCGTCGGACGCGACTCGACGTCGATCACGTTTCCGTCCCCGTCCACGCTCGCGCCGAGCTCCTCGGGCACGTACGCCGTCGTGCCGCCCAGGACGTCCGGGCAGTGCCACCGCACGCCCTGCGAGAGCGCGCGGGCGAACAGCATCGCCTTCGGGTACGCCTTCCACGGACCCCTGCCGGCGACGCCGGCGGCCTGAGCGTCTTTCATCGAGAAGCTGGACTCGCCGATCGGCTCGCCGTGCTCGAAGAACGCGATGACGCACTCCTGGTCGGTGTGCTTCGTGACGCGGTAGTTGTACCGGCCGCTGCGCTTCACGGCCTGAGCGAGCAGGTTCGCGCCGACGCTCGGCTTGCCGTCGATGAGGTGGATGCCGGTCATGCTCGCGAAGGCTCCGAAGCCCATCTCGAGGCCGGCGAGGACCTTGACGCCTGCCTGGGCGGCGTCGCGGGCGTCCTTGAAGTAGCCGCTACTGGCGAGCATGCCGCTGAGGCGGGCGAGGTCGTCGATGTTGCGAATGGCGATGCCGCCGGTGACGCCGGCGGTCGCCAGCTCGGGGCTCTTCTCGTCAGAACGGGAGTTCGTCATCGGTGTCTCCTCCCATAGGGATGGGTTGTGGCTTGGGTGCATCCACGAGGGGCTCGGTGGGCCGCACGACGAACGCGGTGATCGGGACGGTGCCCTCGCCGCCACAGCGGTCGCAGGCGACGAGGCGCTCGAACGGGACGAAGGCGTACCCGCGCTCGACGCCGGGCCCGTAGAACTCGACCTGCACGCGCTCCCCCTCGCAGGCGGGGCACGTCTCCTCCCCCACCTGCTCGACGCCGGCGTCGAAGCCGGGGCCGAGGGAGGCGGCGAGACGGTCGAGGACGGGAGAGCCGGTCATCGGGTGGCCACCGACTCGAGGACGCGGACGCCAGTGAGCGTCCTCAGCTTCGCGAGGCTCGGCAGCGGCCGCCACACGTCGCCCATGGAGACGGCGACGCGGCTTCCGTCGGCGAGCACCCAGTCGTTGCGGTCGAGGCGCGCGCGGGTCGGCGCTGGAGCGTCTTGCAACCACACTTGGACGGCCTCGCCCTCGTCGGGCAGGCGCGTGAGGATCTCCGTCCACTCCCTGCGGCGACGGGCCATCACGCGGGCCTCTCGTTCACGACGCGTTGCAGGTCCGCCAACGCCTCGCCCAGGCCCTCGCCATTCCTGGCGGCGGCGAGGACGGCCTTCGCGGCCCGCTTGAGGCGGTCACGTTGCTCCCGCACGGCGCCCAGCTCGCCCATGAAGCCGAACACCTCGTCGGACTCGAGGCAGACGGTCGGCGCGCGGCGCGTCACCGTGGCCACCCGAGGCGCTGGGCGAGCGCGTCGTTGATCACGACGGCCAGGAGGCCGACGACGATCACGGCCAGGAACGGCTTGAGGAGGCCGAACATCACGAGATGCGCTCGTGCCGGTTGGTCGTGAGACCCACGGGCCGGTCGGCCTTGCGGCGGCCGAGCCTCAGGAGGTCGTCGAGCGCCCGGCCTGCCGCGTCGAAGAACACCTGGGCGAATCCGCCGCGACCCTGCTTGGTCATGGCGACCTCGGCGTGCTCGGTGAGGCGCCGCGAAGCGCGCGCGACACGGGCCGGCTCACGCTCGAACGTGACGGTCTTCGGCTTCGCGCGCTCGGCGAACTTCACGTCGGCCAGGAACTCGATCTCACGCCTCATGGCCGCGGCCTCAGCCGCGCAGCCCCGGGCGAAGTGCGCGTTGCCGCGGTCGCTCCAGAACAGGGCGTCCTGCTCGAGCTGAGCCGCCTCGCGCGAGAGCTTCGCGAGGCGCTCATCGGCCCCCCGCTGGTCTAACGCCCGGCTCATGCGGGCCGTTCGACCGTCTAAGGTTCGGCTGGTACGATGCATCTGGATCTCCGTTTCTCCGCCGGGCATGGCGGGCTAGGGACCTAGGCGCGCCGTGCTGGGCGCGCCTTCCTCACGCTTGGGGTGGTGAGCCCCAGCGCTTCGGCGATGTCGTCGTCGATCTCGTCGTCCTCGAACGCGAGCTCTTCCCGCGCGCGTTGCTCCTGGTCCTTCTGGAGGCGGGCGCGTTCGAGCTCGTTCAGGACGAGGTCGCGGATCGACTGGTATGGGATGAGGCTGTACTTGCCGAGCCTGATGGCGTGGAGGCTGCCGTCGCGGAGGCGTTCGCGGATGCACGTGGGCGTGACCGAGAGGAACTCGGCGGCTTCCTTGACGGTGAAGGTCTTGGCGGGGTCGGGTGGCTGCTCGAACTTGGCGAGCAGCGCCGGCAGCTCCCGCTCGAGGGACGAGCGCACCGCCTCGGCGACCAGGTGCTGGATGGAGGCGTCGAGGCTCACAGGCTGACCTCCTCGGAATCTAACAACACTGATGTTGATACACCGAGCGCAGCAGCAAGGCGCTGCAGCGTTTCGACCCGCGGCATCTTCTCGCCAGCCTCAAAGGCGCTGATCGCACTTTGCCTGACACCGACGCGATCTGCGAGGTCCTGCTGGGACAGTTGCTGGTCGGTGCGAAGGCGCCTGATGCGGTCGCCAAGCGTCGAGACGTTATCACTCATGCTGTTAGAAGAGTACACGCGCCGGCGGAGGGTTGTCAACACTGTTGGTGATGTGCCAAGCTAACACCGTGGGTGATGCAACGCTGCTGCTGATGCCGATCGACGAGCGAACCAACCGCGCCGTTCTCGCCCTACGCCGTCGACTCAAGGAGCTAGGACTGACCCAGACCGAGCTTGCGCTACGCGTCGGACGCGTCCAGGGCTGGGTAAGCAGCAGACTCTTCCTAGATCCCGACGCGACCCTCAGACACCTCGCCTACAAGGACCCCGACACCCTTGCGAAGCTACTTGACGCACTGCAATGGTCTCTTGAGGAGCTGAACCGGTCCACGGGCCTGGACATACCGACCTCGCAGGGGTTGCGAGATGAGGTCCAGCTGGACACCGAGGACCTGAGGGGAGGGACCCGGGCCGTGCCGGTCTACGACATGCTCTCAGCCGGCCCGGGAAGCGACGGGGGCACCGTGATCGACGTCATCGACATCCCCGCAGCGTGGGAGGGGCACTACGCCGCATACGAAGTCGTCGGCGACAGCATGGCGCCAGACATCCCCGACGGCGCCCGCGTCGTCGTCAGAGTCCAGGACTACGCCAGCCCCGGGAACGAGGTCGTCGTCTGGGTACCCGAGCACGGCATGCTCGTCAAGCGCCTCGAGCGAATCACGCCCGAGGGCGACGTCGTCCTCACCAGCTACAACCCGGAGTTCAAACCCATATGGGCGCGCGACGTGCGCATCTACGGAGTCGTCGTCGAGGTCAGGCTCCGCCGCAAAGTCATCAACGGCAACCACGGACCGAACTGAGGCGCGGAAGAGGAAGCGAGGGGGCCCGCATGACAGTTGCAGTACCGACGAAGCCCGGCGTACGCCGGAAGTGGTCTACGATGACGTCACACCCGGGGGGCGAAGGGAGCGCGATGGCTCAGCGGTTCAGGCCCGACCAGTTGCTCGGGCAACTCAACGAGCTCGAAGCCAAGCACGCCCCTGCCACGCTCTTCACCGCCGGATGCCCGAACCTCCTGAAGCGCCACCCCAGGGTCTCGATCGTCGGCACCCGCACACCGACCGTGGGAGGCAGCGAGCTCGCAGTCGACGTCACGCTAGCCGTCATCGAGCACGGCGGCATCGTCGTCAGCGGCCTCGCCAAGGGCATTGACACCGTCGCGCTGACCACCGCCATCGGCATGGGCGGACAAGTCGTCGCGGTCATCGGCACCCCCCTCGACCGCGCCTACCCCGCCGAGAACGAAGAGCTGCAGGACCTCATCGCCCGGAACCACCTGCTCGTGTCCCAGTTCGCGCCCGGAACCCGCACGGGCCGGCACTCCTTCCCGCTCCGCAACCGCACCATGGCGCTCCTGTCCGACGCGACGATCATCGTCGAGGCGGGCGAGACGAGCGGCACACAGCACCAAGGCTGGGAGGCGATCCGCCTCGGCCGCATGCTCCTGCTGCCCTCCAGCCTCATCGAGCGCGGCGTCACCTGGGCAGCCAAGATGCTCACATACGGCGCGCAGCTCTACCAATCAGGGGCCGACATAGCCGCCTACCTCGACGAGCAGCTTCCCACTGCCGATAACATCGGCGCCGACGTGGCGGAAGTCCTTGCGCCGGCATGACCTCTTAGTCGCCTCCTACTACCTGAATCCCACTAACCCCTCGACGGAGGCCGACCACAGAGCCAAGAACCTCGTCCGGTATGCCCTCAAGGACGGGAAGCCTGAGTTCATGCAGGCCGTAAGTGACGTGTCCCGCAACCCTCGCTATCGACGCGCGTTAGGCGAGGTCCTCGATGACGCGGGCATCCTGGTTCCCGTACCCAAGAGCAGCTTGCACTCGGAGGGCAGCCTCTGGGTGCCGCACGAGATAGCGCTCCTCCTACGCAGGAACGGCATCGGAGAAGACGTCCAGCTGCTGCTTGAGCGCCATACTGCAGTTCGCAGGTCCAGTCTGATTCGAAGCGCCGCCGAGCGTCCATCGGCACAGGAGCACTACAACTCGATGCGGGTCGTCGGCACGCTGTACAGGCCCAGGCGCGTAACACTCATCGATGATGTAGTGACGATTGGCCGCACGTTGATGGCGTCTGCCCTACGGATCTCCGATGCGTTCCCAGGAGTCGAGGTGCGAGCTCTTGTAGTGGCGCGTTCCGTGCGGCACACAAGCCTGGCGACGCTCCAGGAGATGCTCCGCCCACTGGTGGACACCTACTCCATGGACGAGTCCGGCCGGATCGACCACGGCCCTCCCTATTAATGGCTACCCGCCCGCTGAAGAGCACCGCCAAGCTCTGGCCGCAGGCGCCGGGCCCGGCCCAGAAGTACCGGGACCGAAAGCGCATTACACTGCCCACGGGCGAGCGCCGAGACGTCGTCGGGTACGGCCCCACCAAGGCCGCCGCCACCGCCGACCTCTACAACAAGGTCGAACAGCTCCTCGCCCAGGCCGCGGCCGCCGCCAAGCCGATGACCGTCACCCAGGTCATGGCGCGCCTGGTCCAGCACAAGCGCAACGTCAAGAGCCGCAAGGCCAAGACGATCTTCAACGACCTCGACCTGTTCAAACGCCACATCCGCCCCTACATCGGCGCCAAGCCCATCACCGACGTCACCCTCGACGACCTCGAAGCCATCCAAGCCCGGCTGACCAGAGCCGGGAAGTGGCGCACCGCCGAGCTCGTCACCATCCAACTCAAGAGCCTGTACAAGCACGCCCTCCGCCACTACCGGGCCGACATCCGCGCCGGCAAGGTCCACCTCTTCGACCTCACCGAGGACCTAGAGCAGGTGCAGCGACCCGCCGGCGCCAAGCGCACCCCAGGCCAAGCGTGGACCGTCGACCAGCTCAAGGCGTTCCTCGCCGAGGCCAAGGCCGCGTACGACAACAGCAAGAGCAACCTTCTCTACCCCGTCTTCCACACGGCCATCGCCGCTGGCCTGAGGCGGGGCGAGCTCCTCGGCCTGCGGCGCAGCAGCCTCGTCGAGACCCCAGCCGGCGCGTACCTCGCCATCCGCGAACAGCTCGTCTACTACGACGGCAAGCACCACTGGGACACGCCCAAGAGCCAGAGCGGCGTCAGGGACGTGCCCATAGGCCCTGAGCTCGTCGACGTCCTCAAGGCGCACATGGCCAAGCTCGACAAGGTCGCGGCCGAGAACCCGAACTGGCGCGAGACCGACCTCCTCTTCCCCAGCTACAACGGCCTGCCCCTGGAGCCGGGGAACCTGTACCGGGCGCAGGCGAGGATCGTGGAGAAGCTTGGGCTGCCGCGGGCGCGGCTGCATGACCTGCGCGCCCTCTACGCCACGTACGTGACCAAGGAGCTGGTCAGGCAGGCGAGGTACAGCCCGAAGATCGTGCAGCACGTCCTCGGTCACTCGCACCCTGGCGTGGCCCTGGAGCACTACAACCGCGTGGTCGGCGAGGACCTGGCCGCGGCGGTCTTCGACCCCGTTCCGGGCGGCTCGTTGGATATTTCGTTGGATAAGTCGGGCAAAGAGAAGGACGCGACCTCGGCAGAAGTCGCGTCCTAGACGTGGTAGCGATGCGGGGACTTGAACCCCGGACCTCACGATTATGAGTCGTGCGCTCTAACCAGCTGAGCTACATCGCCGCGGGTGGCCGAGCTCGCTCCCGAGCCGCCAGATTATCGCGCAACCCAGGGCCACCCTGCAACTTGGTGGACCCGCGGCCTGGGTCAGGCGTCGCTGCCGACCGCACTGGAAGTGGCGTATCGCACCCGTGGTCGTGACAGCCCCGTGACAGGGCGTTCCGCATCATGCCCTCCCAACCCAGAGAGAGGGGGGCAAGATGGAGACCTTCAACCCATTCCGCTTCGAAGGGCGCGTCGGGCGCCTCCAGTACTTCGGCTACTCGGTCGTCTGGGGCCTCGTAGTGACGGTGATGGCCGCCTTGCTCACCGCAGGTGACCCTGTGAACGGCCCGTCCGCCGGCGGCTCGATCTCCCTGTTCCTCGTGCTCATCGTCTACACAGTCGCCACCCTGAGTTACGGCGTGAGGCGACTCCACGATCTGGACAAAAGCGGATGGTGGATGCTGCTGTCGATCGTGCCGTTCGCGAACCTCGTGCTCGGGCTGATCCTGCTGCTCGGACCCGGCACCCCGGGGCCCAATCGCTACGGTGTGCGGGACGAGCACGTGGCTATCACCCGCAGTGCCTGAGTCGGTACGCGGCTACACGCTCTCGGTGGCGCCGGCACGTCACGCGGCCGGCGCCGTCGTCCCCGTCAGGGTCATGGCAGCGAGAGCGCCTGCCCGGTGCCGCTCGGTCCCCGGAGACGGCCTCCGCCCGAAGCGCCCGTCGCGAGCGCCCGCACCACCGTCCCGAGTGGCCTGTTCAACGCCGGGGAGGGCGCGGGCGCTGCTAGCATGACGCGATGCTTGAGCCGTCGCTCGACCTCTACGGGGAGACGTTCGAACGCGTCGACGGCCTGCTGCGCGAGCTCCTGGCCAAGAGCCGCGCCCGGTACGCGATGATCATCGACCGCAAGGGCTTCGTGCTCGCGCACCAGCGGGCTCTGTGGGCGCCCAAGCCGCCGTCCCTCGACTCCTTCGCCACGCTGGTCGCTTCCAACTACTCCGCGAACCGCGCCATCGCCCAGCTCTTCGGCGAGGAGGGCTTCAAGGAGACGGTGCAGCAGGGCTCCGAGGTGGGCACCTACCTCGAGGAGCTCGGCGAGGAGGCGCTGCTCGTGACGGTCTTCGACAGCAGCGCCCAGCTCGGTAGGGTCAAGATGGCAACGAAGCTAGCAGCCGCGGAGATCCGCGCCGTCATCGAGGCCTCGCAGGAGGCCCCGCCCGTCGTCGAGTTCGACGAGGAGTGGACGGAGTCGACCACCGCGCTGCTGGACGGGCTGTTCGGGACGAGGGAGCGATGAGCACGATCAACTTCGCCGTCAGGGAGATCAACTTCAAGATCGTCTACTACGGCCCCGGCCTGTCCGGAAAGACGACGAACCTCAAGCAGATCTACGAGCAGGTGCCGGCCGAGTCGAAGGGCGAGATGGTCTCCCTCGCCACCGAGGACGAGCGGACGCTGTTCTTCGACTTCCTGCCGCTCGACCTCGGTAAGGTCAACGGCTTCAAGACGCGCTTCCACCTCTACACGGTGCCCGGCCAGGTGTTCTACAACTCGTCGCGCAAGCTGATCCTGCGCGGCGTCGACGGCGTGGTGTTCGTCGCCGACTCGGCGCCAGACCGCCTGCGCGCGAACGCCGAGAGCCTGCGCAACCTGCGCGAGAACCTGCAGGAGTACAACCTGCGGCTGGCCGACGTGCCCACGGTGATCCAGGTCAACAAGCGCGACCTGCCCGACGCGCTGCCGATGGAGATGATCAACGCAGTGCTGAACCCCGACGGCAGGTTCCAGGTCTTCGAGGCCGTGGCGTCGGAGTTCAAGGGCGTCTTCGAGCCGCTGCGCGCCGTGGCGACGATGGTCCTCGAGAAGCTGGCCCAGAAGGCCTGAACGCGGCGCCCGGCGGCCGGTCCCGGCCGGCTGGGTTCGACGGGTCGTACCTCGCCTCGGCCGCCGCTGCGCCGGCCCGCGAGCGGGTCTCCCGCGCCCGCCGCGGGCTCCAGGAGCGCCGGTGGGGGCGTGATATCCTCGCCTCGATGCTCCGCACCCCCCTCTACCAGAAGCACCTCGAGATGGGAGCGCGGATGGTGGAGTTCGCGGGGTACGAGATGCCGCTCCACTACCGCGGTGGCATCAACGAGGAGCACCTGGCCGTCAGGAGCGGCGCCGGCGCGTTCGACGTCTCGCACATGGCCGAGCTGCGCGTCAAGGGCCCGGAGGCGACGACGTTCCTCTCCTTCGCCACGCTCAACGACCCCGCCCGGCTGAAGGTGGGGCGCGGCCAGTACAGCATGGTCCCGAACGACCAGGGCGGTCTCGTCGACGACGTCTACGTGTACCGCGAGGGCGAGGAGGAGTACCTCGTCGTCGCCAACGCCGCCAACCGGCACGCGGTCGCCTCGCACCTGCGGACGCTGGCCGCGGGCCGCGACGTCACGGTTACGGACGAGTCCGACGAGTGGGCGCTGATCGCCGTTCAGGGCCCTAGCGCCGCCCTGCTGCTGGACAGGCTCGTCGAGCCCGACCTCACCGAGGTCAAGCGCAACGCCACCGTCGACGCCGCGATCTCGGGGGTGCCAGTGCGCCTGAGCCGCACCGGCTACACCGGCGAGGACGGCTTCGAGGTGTTCGTGCGGCCGGAGGACGCCGAGGCCGTCTGGGACGTGGTCGTGAAGGAGGGCGCCACCCCGTGCGGGCTCGGCGCCCGCGACACGCTGAGGCTCGAGGCCGGCTTCCCCCTCTACGGTCACGAGCTGACCGAGGGGACGAACCCCCTCTGCACGGACTTCGCCTGGGTGGTCAAGGACAAGCCGTTCTACGGCCGCGAGGCGATGTGGGGCCGCGAGTGCCGGCGCCGGCTGGTCGGCGTGAGGATGGTCGACAGGGCGATCCCCCGCCAGGGCTACCGCGTGCTGGACAGGGACCGGAACGTCGTGGGCGAGGTGAGCTCCGGCACCCTCTCGCCGCTGACCCGCGAGAGCATCGGCTTCGCCTGGGTCGACGTCTCGTACGCCGAGACCGGCACCCGCCTGTGGGTGGAGGTCCGGGGTCGGCCGGTGGCCGCCGTCGTCGTCAATCCGCCGTTCCACCATAGGTGAGTCATTCGGCGAGCACGCAGGCGCGTGCGCAGCTTGGAGGAGCAGGAGCATGAGAACGCCAGACGACCTTCGCTACGCCAGCACCCACGAGTGGGCGCGGAAGGACGACGACGGCACCGTCGTCGTGGGCATCACCGACTACGCCCAGGACCAGCTCGGGGACGTCGTCTTCGTCGAGCTGCCAGCGGTCGGGCGCAAGGTCGCCAAGGGCGACGCCGTGGCGGTGATCGAGTCGGTCAAGACGGCCTCCGACATCTACGCGCCCGTCAGCGGCGAGGTCGTGGCCGTGAACGCGGACCTCGAGTCGCGCCCCGAGACGATCAACGAGAGCCCGTACGAGGACGGCTGGCTGTTCAGCATCTCCCCCTCGGCGCCCGAGGAGTACGACGAGCTGCTCGACGCGCAGGCCTACGCCGCGACCCTGGAAGAGGGCTAAGGGGTGCGCTACCACCCGCACACGCCCGAGGACGAGCGCCGGGCGTTGGAGGCGGTGGGCGTGGGCTCGATCGACGAGCTGTTCGCGGACCTGCCCGCCGAGCTCCGCGACCCGGAGGTCGACCTGCCGCCGGGCATGGACGAGGCCGCGCTGCTCGACCACCTGCGCGCCCTCGCCGAGAAGAACCAGACCCGCGGACCCGACTTCCTCGGCGGCGGGATCAGGCGGCACTTCATCCCCAGCGTCACGCCTCACCTGGCCCTACAGAGCGAGTTCGTCACCGCCTACACGCCCTACCAGCCGGAGGTCTCGCAGGGCGTCCTGCAGGCCACCTTCGAGTACCAGACGATGATGTGCGAGCTCACGGGGCTCGACGTCAGCAACGCCTCGATGTACGACGGCGCCTCCGCCACCGCCGAGGCGGCGCTGCTGGCGGTGCGGCACACCGGCCGCGACCGCGTGGTCGTGAGCCGCGGCGTGCACCCGGAGACGCGCGCCGTCGTCGAGACGTACCTGCGCGCGCTCGGCGTTCGCATCGACGTCGTCGACCTGGACCCGCTCACGACCGCGGACCTCCCGCTCGGCGACGACGTCGCCGGCGTGGTCGTCCAGCAGCCGAACTTCCTCGGCTACCTCGAGGACATGCGCCGCCTCACGGACGAGGCCCACGCCGCCGGGGCCCTGATGGTCGCCGTCGTGGACCCCCTCTCGCTGGCGCTCCTCCAGCCGCCCGGCGAGTACGGCGCCGACGTGGCGGTAGGCGACGGGCAGACCCTCGGGAACCCGCCCTCGTTCGGCGGACCGACGTTCGGCTTCATGGTCGTGAGGCAGGAGCTGCTGCGGCAGTTCCCCGGACGCATCGTGGGCCAGACGACCGACGTCGACGGCCGGCGGGCGTTCGTCCTCACCCTGCAGGCCCGGGAGCAGCACATCCGCCGGAGCAAGGCGAAGTCGAACATCTGCACGAACCACCAGCTCACGGCGCTGATGGCGACGATCAACGTCGCCGCGCTCGGCCCTCGGGGGCTGCGCGAGGTCGCGCTGGGCACCGTCGAGCGGGCGCACGCGTTGGCCGCACGCCTCGCGGAGGCCGGCTACGCCCCGCTGACGGGCACCAGGTTCTTCGCCGAGTTCGTCCTGCCGGTGGCGCGGCCGGCCGAGGAGCTGCGCGCGGCCCTGGCGCGCCGCGGCGTGCACGCCGGGGTGCCCGTGCCCGCGGAGTACGGCCTCGGCGACGCGGTGCTGCTCGCGGCCACCGAGCGGGTGAAGGACGAGGACATCGACGCCCTCGTCGCGGCGCTCGACGCCGCCGGGGCGCGCCGCCCGCAGGAGGTGGCCCGTGGCTGACTTCCCGCTGATCTACGAGCGCTCGAAGCCCGGGCGCCGCGGCGCGCAGCCGCCGGCGGCGCGCGGGTTCGACCTGGCGGCGGCGCTGGGCGAGGAGAACCTCAGGAAGGACCCGCCGCGCCTGCCCGAGGTGTCCGAGCTCGACCTGGTGAGGCACTACACCCAGCTCGCGCACCGGCAGTTCTCGATCGACGCGAACTTCTACCCGCTGGGCTCGTGCACGATGAAGTACAACCCCAAGGTCAACGAGGAGGCCGCCAAGCTCTTCGCCGACCTGCACCCCTACCAGGCGCCGGAGACGGCCCAGGGGGCCCTCCAGCTCATGTACGAGCTCCAGCGCGACCTGTGCGCGATCACGGGCATGGACGCGTTCAGCCTGCAGCCCGCCGCCGGAGCGCACGGCGAGCTGGCCGGCGTGCTGATGATCCGCGCCTACCACGAGGCCCGTGGCGAGGGCGAGCAGCGCCGCGTCGTGCTCGTGCCCGACAGCGCCCACGGCACCAACCCCGCCACCGCGGCGATGGCCGGCTACGAGGTGCGCGAGGTCCCGACCGACGCCACGGGCGAGGTCGACCTAGGCGCGTTCGAGGCCGAGATGGGCCCGCACGTGGCGGCCGTGATGCTCACGAACCCCAACACGCTGGGGCTGTTCGAGCGCCGCATCGTGGAGCTCGCGCGCATCGCGCACGCCTCCGGCGCCCTCCTCTACTACGACGGCGCGAACCTCAACGCGATCCTCGGGCGCATCAGGCCCGGCGACATGGGCTTCGACGTCGTGCACCTGAACCTGCACAAGACCTTCACTACGCCGCATGGCGGGGGCGGTCCGGGCACCGGTCCGGTCGGCGTGAAGGCGCACCTGGCAGAGTTCCTGCCGGTGCCCGTGGTCGCGAAGCGCGGCGACGAGTACGTGGCCGACTACGACAGGCCGCGGTCGATCGGCCGCATGCGCAGCCACTTCGGCAACTTCGGCAACCTGGTGCGCGCCTACACGTACATCAGGGCGCTGGGCCGCGAGGGCTTGCGGGAGGTCAGTGGCTACGCGGTGCTGAACGCGAACTACCTGCGCGTGCGGCTCAAGGAGCTCGGCTTCCGGGTGCCCTTCGACAGGGTGAACATGCACGAGTTCGTCGCCCAGCCGCCCGAGGGCATGAGGACGCTCGACATCGCCAAGGCGCTCTTGGACCACGGCATGCACCCGATGACCGTCTACTTCCCGCTGACGGTCAAGGAGGCGATGATGATCGAGCCGACCGAGACCGAGTCGCTCGAGACGCTCGACGCCTACGTGGAGGCGCTGCGCCAGGTGCTCGAGCGCGCTGCGGAGGACCCCGGCTACCTCGCCGGCGCGCCCTACACCACCCCGGTCAGGCGACTCGACGAGGTCAAGGCCGCGAGGCAGCCGGTGCTGCGGTACGGCTTCCCGGAGGACGACGCGCAGGGCTGAGCGCCGTCCGGCCCGACCCGAACGACGGAGGGAGCGCCCGCACCGGGCGCTCCCTCCGGTCTTCTGACCTTCGCTGGCGTCAGCCGCAGCTCGCGCCCTCGGCCGGCGGTGGCGCGCCGTCGGTGCGGAAGCTGTGGCCGCAGCCGCACTCCGAGGTCGCGTTCGGGTTGCGCACGCTGAACCCGCCGCCCATCAGGTTCTCGACGAAGTCGACCTCGCTGCCCTTGAGGAGCGGCCAGCTCCGAGCGTCGATGACGACCGGGACGCCGTGCGACTCGAACTCCTTGTCGCCCTCGAGGCGCTTGTCGTCGACCTTCATCCCGTACTGGTAGCCGCTGCACCCGCCCGACCTGACGAAGATGCGCAGCGCCGCGCCGGGCATGCCGCTGCTGGCGAGGATCTCGCGCGCGCGGCGGGCCCCGGCCTCGGTGAAGGTGACGCGCTCGAGCTCGACGGTACCAGCCTGCATACGGCCACTTATAGCACGCCCCAGGCGGCGCTCCCGGTCGCGGACGCGGCGGCGTTCCGTGTGACGACGAGGCGCGGTGGAGCCGGCGTACCCGAGGAAGCGCCACGGCGCTCCCCGGGTACGAGGAGCGCCGTGCGTTCGTGGCGGGGGCACAGGGACTCGAACCCCGGACCTACGGTTTTGGAGACCGCCGCTCTACCGACTGAGCTATACCCCCGCACGGGGCGAGCGGCCGCGCCATGCGGCCGAAGACAGAGTATAACCCGCGCGCAGCGGACGGTGTGGAGCCCGTGCATGCCCCGGTACGCGTGTCGCGGCCTCCGCACTCGGGTGCCGCTCGCCGGGCAAGCAGCCGCCGAGCCCGTTCCGGACGCACAGGGTGGTATCTTGGCCGCGTGAGGCTAACCCTGGGTCCGGCGCTGCGCGCCCTCGCGGCCGCGTCGGCGCTCGTGGGCCTCATCGCGCTCGCGGCCTCGCACGCGCAGGCGCAGTCCGCCGGCGTGCTGAACGAGGTGTGGCTGGTGCCGATCGAGGGCGAGATCACGCCCGCCACCACGGCGATCGTGCGGAGCCGCGTCTCCCGCGCCAACGACGAGCGCCCGCTCGCGATCGCGTTCTACATCGACACGCCCGGCGGCTCCGTCGACGCGATGCGCGACATCGTCGGCGTGATCCTCCACGAGGCGCAGGTCCCCACCATCGCCGTGGTGCAGAACGCCTTCAGCGCCGGCGCGCTGATCGCCATGGCCGCCGAGAGGCTCGCGATGCTGCCGGGCTCCTCGATCGGCGCGGCGCTCCCGATCCTGGCGACGCCCACGGGCATCGCGCCCGTCGACGAGAAGTTCACCTCGGCGCTGCGGGGCGAGTTCCGCAGCGTGGCCGAGGCGCGCGGGCGCAACGCCACGGTGGCCGAGGGCATGGTCGACCAGAGCGTCGTGATCCCGGGCCTGTCGACGGCCTCCGAGCTCGTCACCCTCACGGCGCGCCAGGCCGTCGACCACGGCATCGCCGACGTCGAGGCCCCCACGCTGAACCAGGCGCTCCAGGGCTTCGGCTACGGCGGGGTGCCGGTGCGGCGCCTCGAGCCGACGTTCGGCGAGCGCCTCGGCGCCTTCCTCTCCCAGCCGCTGCTGGCGGCGGTGCTTCTCGTCGTGGGCATCGGCGGGCTGCTGATCGAGATCTTCTCCCCCGGCTTCGGCGTGCCCGGCGCGATCGGGGTGATCGCCCTGGCCGCCTTCGCCTACTCGGCGTTCGTGGCCACGCCCGCGGGGCCCGTCGACCTGCTCCTGCTGGTGGCCGGGATAGTGCTGCTGGCCGTCGAGGTGCTGGTCCTGCCCGGCTTCGGCGTAGCGGGCGTGCTCGGCCTCGTGGCGATGGTCTTCGCCGTCGTGCGCATCTTCGAGGAGAACAGCCTCTCGGTGATCGGCTACGGCGCGCTGATGGGCGGCGTCCTGCTGGCCGTGCTGCTGTGGATGCTGCCGAACAGCCGCCTGGCGTCCGCGTTCCGGCTGTCGACGCGGCTCGCCACGCCCGAGGGCCCCAGCGTCCTCGCGGAGGACGTGCCCGACCTGCTGGGGGCCGTCGGCACGGCCCTCTCCGACCTGCGCCCGGCCGGCGTGGCGCGCTTCGGCTCGGCGCGCGTCGACGTCGTGTCCGAGGGCGACTACGTGCCCGCGGGCAGCCGCATCAAGGTGCTGCGGGTCGAGGGCAACCGCGTGACGGTGCGCCGGGTCGACGCCGACCCCACCGCCGACATCGGCGACGCGACCACCCCCGGCGACGCCCGCAGCGGGCTCGCCGCCGACCAGGACCCGGCCGCTCCGGGCCGTGAGGAGAGCTGATGGACGTACCCCTGATCATCCTAGCCGGCGCGATCGTCCTCTTCTTCGTCATCCTGTTCTCGATCATCCCCGTCGGGCTGTGGATCTCGGCGATCGCGGCGGGCGTCAAGGTCAGCCTCGTGAGCCTCGTGGCGATGCGCCTGAGGCGCGTGCCGCCGCACCGCATCATCCTGCCGCTGATCAAGGCGGACAAGGCGGGCATAGAGGTCAACCAGAACCAGCTCGAGGCGCACTACCTCGCGGGCGGCAACGTCGACAGGGTCGTCGACGCGCTCATCGCCGCCGACAAGGCGCGCATCACGCTGCCCTTCGACAGGGCCGCGGCCATCGACCTGGCCGGCCGCGACGTCCTCGACGCCGTGCGCGTCTCCGTGAACCCGCGCGTCATCCAGACCCCGAACATCAGCGCTGTCGCCCGCGACGGCATCGAGCTGATCGCCACCGCCCGGATCACGGTGCGCGCCAACCTCGAGCGGCTCGTCGGCGGCGCCGGCGAGGAGACGATCATCGCGCGCGTCGGCGAGGGCGTCGTCTCCTCCATCGGCTCGACCGACTCGCACAAGGGCGTGCTCGAGAACCCGGACATCATCTCGAAGACCGTGCTGGCCAAGGGCCTCGACTCCGGCACGGCGTTCGAGATCCTCTCGATCGACATCGCCGACGTGAACGTGGGCAGGAACATCGGCGCCCAGCTCCAGACCGACCAGGCCGAGGCCGACAAGCGCGTGGCGCAGGCCCGCGCCGAGGAGCGGCGCGCGATGGCCGTCGCCGAGGAGCAGGAGAACCGGGCCCGCGTCGAGGCGATGCGCGCCAAGGTCGTCGAGGCCGAGGCGGAGGTGCCCCTCGCGCTCGCGGAGGCGCTGCGCGCCGGCCGTCTGGGCGTGATGGACTACTACCAGCTCCAGAACATCCAGTCCGACACGCAGATGCGCGGGAACATCGCCCGCGCCGCCGGCGGCGACGAGGACGGCGGCTGAGGCCGTGGACCTCGACACGATCCTCGGTATCCTCTTCTTCATCGTCTTCGTGGTGCTGCCGCTGTTCTCGGGCGCTGGCCGGCGCGGCCAGCCCGGCCGGACGCGCCCCGGCCAGCGCACGGGCGCCCCGACGGGCCGCGGCGCCACTGCCAGCACCGGCGCCGACCAGCCGCCCGTGACGCTGGCCGAGATCAGGCGGCGCGTGGAGGAGGCCCAACGGCGGGAGCAGGAGGAGCTCGAGCGGCGCCGCGCCGCGGGCTCCAGGCGGCGCTCGGCGCCGCGGGAGCCGGAGCCGCTGCTCGGCCGGGAGGGCTCCCAGCCGGAGCGGCGCCTTATCGAGGGCGGCACCGCCTCGGCGAGCCTCGGTCCCGCGGGCACCGCGCCGGCCACCACGGGCCGGCCGTACGTGCTGGGCCCCGAGGGCGCGTTCCCGGACCCCTACGCCGGCGGTCACGTGATCGGCCGCGAGGGCGCGCCGTCGACGCCGCGCGACCGCGGCGCCTCCCCTGCGGTCAGGCGTCAGCCCGCGAGCCTGCTCGGCCGTGAGGGCGTCCCCCGCGGCGAGGGCGGTACGCGCGTCGTGCGGCCGACCGTCACGCCCACCGTGGGCACCCGCGCCCGCGGCGCGCGCGGCGCCAGGGCAGCGGCAGCGGAGATCGGCAGGCAGGTAGGCGCACGACCGGCGGCCGGGACCACTGGGGCTACACTAGGCCGCGCCTGGGCGCTGCGGACGGACGAGAAGAGCGTCATCACGGGCCTGATATGGCACGAGGTCCTGAGCCGGCCGCGGGCGCTCCGCCACTGGAGGGAAAGATAGCGACCTCACTGACACTGAAGCTGAGGAGCCCCGCGGAGGCCCTCTCGCTCTACGGCAAGAACGACGAGAACCTGAAGCTGCTGAGGCAGAAGCTGCGCGCGAAGGTCGTGGCGCGCGGGGACGAGCTCAAGCTCGTCGGCGAGGAGTCCGACGTGCGGGAGGCGGCGGCCACGTTCCGCAGCCTGCTGGACGCGATCCGCGCCGGCGCCGAGCTCTCCCCCGCCGAGATCGAGTTCGGCCTGTTCGACAGGGGTGTCGACGACCCCGCGAACGGCGAGGCCGCGGGCGCCCCGCGGCTCCCGGGCCGGGCGCGGCCGAAGACCGCCGGGCAGCGCCGCTACGTGCGCGCGATCGCCGACAACCCGATCACCTTCGGGCTCGGCCCCGCGGGCACCGGCAAGACGTACCTGGCGGTGGCGATGGCCGTCGAGGCGCTGACGTCGAACCGCGTCAAGCGCATCATCCTCACGCGCCCCGCTGTGGAGGCGGGCGAGCGCCTCGGCTTCCTGCCGGGAGACCTGCAGGCGAAGATCGACCCCTACCTCAGGCCGCTCTACGACGCGCTCTACGACATGCTGCCGGCGGACCGCGTCGAGCGCCTGCTGGAGCAGGGCACGATCGAGGTGGCGCCGCTGGCCTTCATGCGCGGCCGCACGCTGAACGACGCGTTCATCATCCTCGACGAGGCGCAGAACACCACGCCGGAGCAGATGAAGATGTTCCTGACGCGCATGGGCTTCAACAGCAAGGTCGTCGTGACCGGCGACACCACCCAGGTCGACCTCCCGGGCAACGTGGAGAGCGGCCTGAAGGTGGCCCAGCGCATACTGCGGGGCATCGAAGGGATCAGCTTCATCGAGTTCAGCAAGGCCGACGTCGTGCGCCACCCCTTGGTCGCGCAGATCATCCTGGCCTATGAGCAGCACGCCTGACAGGAACCGCCGCTCCCGAGCGGGCTTCTGGCTCCTGGCCACGGCGCTCGCGGCCGTGCTGGCCGTGCTGCTCTACTCAGTCTATGGGTTCAGGCAGCGCACCGAGCTGAGGCTCGGCGAGCCGAGCCCGCAGACCTTCGTGGCGCCCGTGCAGACGGAGGTCGTCGACCTCCTGGCCACGCAGCGCCAGCGGCAGGCGGCGCGCGCGCAGATCGAGCCCGTCTACACGGTCGACACCGAGCTGCGCGACCTGGTGATCGCCAGCGTGGCCGCTTCGGGCCTGCCCGCCGAGTCGGCGGCCGTCGTCATCGACGCCTACCAGGACCCGGCCGGCGTCCGCCCCGAGCAGATCGAGGAGGTCACGGAGGCGGCGGTGGCCGCCGCCCCGCCGGAGCGGCAGCGCGAGGTCAGGGTCGTGCTCGAGCGGCGCCTGGTGGCTACGGCCCTCCCCGACGACACGCTGACGCAGGCGGCGCGCGAGGCCGCCGCCCAGGCGATCCGCCCGGTGATGCAGATGCTGGGCGCCGGCGAGGTGATCGTCCAGGAGGGCGAGCTGCTCACCGAGGACCACCTGCGCGTGCTCGACAAGCTCGGCCTCTACAGCGCGACCGCTGACGCCGCCACCCAGACCGCCTGGATCGTGATCGGCTGCCTGGTGCTGGCGCTGCTGCTGACCGCGCCGCTGGTGATCGGCCGCGAGTACCTGCTGGCGCGCGTCACGGGCAACCAGCTCGCCTTCCTGCTGGCCGTGACGGCGCTGGTCGTCGGCGTGCAGCGGCTGGCCGTCGAGGCCTCCCCGCACTTCCTCTTCGCCCCCCTGGCGCCGCTCGTCGTGGCGGCGCTGCTGGGCGCCGTGCCGGGCCTGGCGTGGTCGGGCTGGACGGCCGTGGTGACGGGGCTCCTGGTGCCGGCGGCGCCGCTGCAGGCGCTGATCGCCACGGTCGTGGGCTCGGTGGCCGCCACGCTGCTGGTGCAGGAGCGCCGCGCCCGCCTCTCGGTGGCCCTCGCGGGCCTCGCCGGCGGCGCGATCGCGGGCGTGGCGACCTACGCCACGCTACTCGTGACGGGAGGTCTGGGCGCGGCCCCGGCCGCCGCCGCCGCGGGGCTCGTGATCGTCGGCGGGCTGCTGGCCGGCATCGTGGCCCTGGGCCTCCTGCCCGTGGCCGAGAGCGTGTTCGGCTTCCTCACCGACTTCCGGCTGCTCGAGCTCTCCAGCCCCACGAACCCGCTCCTGCAGCTCCTGGTCACCGAGGCGCCGGGCACCTACCAGCACAGCCTGATCATCTCGAACCTCGTCGAGCAGGCCGTGAAGAACATCGGCGGCAACGCGCTGCTGGCGCGCGTCGGCGCCCTGTTCCACGACATCGGCAAGGTCAAGCGGCCGCAGTTCTTCATCGAGAACCAGTTCAGCGGCGAGAACCCTCACGACAACCTCAGCCCCCACCTCAGCTACCTGATCGTCACCAGCCACGTGCGCGACGGGATCGAGCTGGCGCGCCAGTACGGGCTGCCGCGCGAGCTCGAGCCGTTCATCGCGGAGCACCACGGCACCACGGTCCTCAGCTACTTCTACAAGCGCGCGCTCGAGGAGGGCGGCAAGGTCGAGGAGCTGAACTTCCGCTACCCCGGCCCGCGCCCGCGCAGCAAGGAGACGGCCGTGCTGATGCTCGCCGACTCGATCGAGTCCGCGGCACGCACCCTCCAGGACCCCAGCCCCTCAGCGATCCGCGGCCTCATCGACAGGATCGTCGAGCAGCGGCAGCAGGACGGCCAGTTCGCCGAGAGCCACCTGAACTTCACCGACCTGGAGGTCATCGCCAACACCTTCGAGCGCATGCTCACGGCCGTGCTGCACCGCCGCGTGAGCTACCCGAGCCCCGAGGAGATCCGCGGCCTGAGGGAGGCCCGCGGCGACGCCGCCGAAGGGGCCGGGGGCGCGGCGATCGGCAGGGCCCGCGGGGAGGTGAGCGGTGCCCGTAGAGGCGATAGACGAGACAGGCCGGTACCCACGCGCTCCTGAGCTCGCTGAGGTGCTGCAGGCCCTGCTCGAGGAGCGGGGCCACGGCGACCGCGAGGCGACGCTGGTGATCGTGGACGACGCGACGATCGCCCGCATGAACGAGCGCGACCGCGGCGTGCCGGGCCCGACCGACGTGCTCTCCTACCCCACGTGGGAGCCCACCGACGTCGGCTACCCGCCGGTGCCCCACCTCGGCGACGTGTTCGTCAGCATCGACACCGCCGCGCGCCAGGCCGAGGCCGCCGGCCACGACCTCGACACCGAGGTCGCGACCCTGGCGGCGCACGGACTGACGCACCTGCTCGGCCACGACCACCGGACGGCCGAGGAGTGGCAGCCCTTCGTCGCCGCCCAGGAGCGGGCCGTGGCCCTGTTCCGCGCTGGCGTGAGGGCCACGGAGGAGTGATGGCATTGGACAGAGCGCGACTCGGGAGGTCCTTCGCCGTGGCCGGCGCGGGGCTGGCGCGGGCCTGGGCCACCCAGCCGAACCTGCGCATCGAGGCAGCCGTCGGCCTCTGCGCCCTCGCCCTCGCCGCCTGGCTGCGCGCGCCCGCAGCGCCGATCCTCCTGGCCAGCGCCCTCGTGCTCGCCCTCGAGCTGATGAACAGCGCCGTCGAGGCCGTGGTCGACCTGGTCTCGCCGCAGCACCAGCCGCTGGCAGGGACCGCCAAGGACCTCGCCGCCGCCGCGGTGCTCACCGCGTCGATCGGCGCCGCGGCCGTGGGGCTCGTCGTGCTCGGCCCTCCCCTGCTCTCCCGCCTCGGCGCCCTGGTGGGGGCGGCGTGAGCGCCTCGGGAGACCGGCGCGAGTCGCGCCAGGCGGCCGCGGTGCCGGACGACCTGCTCGCGGAGGCGAAGCGCGCCTTCGCCAACGCCTACGCCCCCTACTCGCGGTTCCCGGTGGGGGCGGCGCTGCGCGCCGACGACGGCACGGTGTACGCCGGCGCGAACGTCGAGAACGCGAGCTTCGGCCTCACCCGTTGCGCCGAGCAGTCGGCCGTCCAGGCGATGGTGACGGCCGGCAGGCGCCGCTTCACCCAGGTCGTCGTGTACACCGAGGCCGACGAGCCGGCGTCGCCCTGCGGCGGCTGCCGCCAGGTGCTGTTCGAGTTCGCCCCCGACGCCCAGGTCTTCCTCGTCAACCACCGCGGCGCCGTCGTGGCGACCACCGTGGCGGGCCTGCTGCCGGGGGCCTTCGGCCCCGAGAAGCTGCCGTCCTGAACGGGTGAAACCCGCCTCCACGGGGCCTAAGGGTTCTCACCGGTCCTGGTTATACTGCCGCGATATGCCCATTCGCGCGCAGCTTCAGGTCCGTCTCCTGCTCGTCCTGGGGGCGGCTCTATCGAGCCTCGCCGCCGCCCAGGTCACGCGCGTGGCGGTCTTCCCCTTCGACGCTGCCGACGCCGCGCAGGCCTACCAGCTGGGCCTGCCCGTCGCGCTGCAACGGTCGCTGAACCAGCTCCCCGGCGTCTACGTCCCGCCCATCGGCGACGTGGCGCTGGTCGCGAACAAGGCCGTCGGCGCCGACGCCGACGTCAACGAGACGGTGACGCGGCTCTTCAACGCCGGGCCGCTCGTCACCGGACGTGTCGCGATGTCCGGTGGCACGGCGCAGGCGACGGTGAACGTGCTCACCGGCGGCGACGTGCGCACGGTGCAGGCGAGCGGCGCCGAGCCGGCCGAGCTCGCCGCGGCCGTGGCCGTGGGCGTGGCGCGCGTCGTGTCGCCGGGCGTGAGCGACGCCGACCTCGAGCGGGTCCGCGCGGCCGCCGCGCAGACCCCTTCGCTGCCGAGCCTCGGCCCGACCGGCCTCTCGTCATCCGGCCTGCCCGGGGCGAGCCTCACCGACCTCGCCGCCGCGGCCGAGCTGGACGCGGGCTCGGCCTGGGTGCTCACCGAGTACGCCAAGGTCACGGCGCTGACTGGTGACCTCGCCGCCGCCGCCGACGTCGCCGCCCGCGCGGCGGAGGCCGCCCCGGAGGACGCCGAGGTGCAGGCGACCGCCGGGGTCGTGCTGCGGTCGGCCGGCAGGGACGAGGAGGCCGCGGCCGCGTTCGGTCGCGCGCTGGCGGTGAACCCGTCGCACGCGATCGCCCTCGCGGGCCGCGCGTCGCTGGCCGACCTGGCGGGCTCGGACGCCGCCGCCGACCTGCGGGCCGCGATCGACGCCTACCCGCGGTTCATCGACGCCCACGTGCGCCTCGCCGAGCGCGAGCCCGACCCCGTGCGGCAGCTCCAGGCGCTGCGTCGCGCCGAACGCTACGCGCCGGAGTCCGTGCTCCTGCGCAGCGCCGTGATCGACCTGCTGCTCGACAACGGCGAGGTCGACGGCGCGCTCACCTACCTCCAGCAGGCGACCGCCGACGCGCTCTCGCGCTCCGCGGCGATGTTCGCGCTGGCGCGTGCACTGCCCGCCTCGCACGCGGAGCAGGCGCTGGCCCTGGTCGCGCAGGGCGAGGAGCTCTACCCCGACAGCGCCGAGCTGAAGGTCGCGCGCGCCGACCTCCTGGTGAAGAGCGACCGGCCGGCCGACGCCGCTGCCCTGCTGAGGCCCGTCTACGAGGCGAACCCGCAGAACCGCGAGGTCGGCGGCATGCTGGCCGTGGCGCTGGCCCGCAGCGGCGACCTCGACGGCGCGCGGGAGGTCTTCGAGGCCCAGCGCGGCACCGGCCCGCTCGTGGACAGGGCGCTGGCCGAGCTCTACCTCGCCGCCGGCCGGGCGGCCGGCGCGCTCGAGATCCTCGCGCCCCTCGCCCAGGCCTCCCCCGACGACGCCCAGGTGCAGGCGCTGTACGGCACGGCGCTGGTGCGCATGGGCCGCCTCGACGACGGCCGGGCGGCGCTGCGGCGCGCGCTCGAGGCCGACGCCCGCAACGCCCTGGCCCAGCGCAGCCTCTCGCTGCTCGAGCAGCAGAGCCAGCTCACGCGCGACGCCGACGTGACGTTCACCGAGGAGGCCGGCGTGGCGTTCCAGCAGGGCCTCTACGCGCTCGACGTCGAGGACTACATGGCGGCGCGCGACGCCTTCGGCCGCTCGCTGGAGGCCCAGGCTGACAACCCGCTGGCGGCCTTCTACCGCGGCTACGCCAGGCAGCTCACCGGCGACCACCGCGGCGCGATCGCCGACTACGAGCGCGCCCTGGAGGCCTTCGGCGAGAGCGACATCGTGCTCAACAACATCGGCTTCGCCTACCTGCAGCTCGGCCGCTACGACATGGCGCTCACGCACCTGCGGCGCGCCGTCGCGGCGAACGGCGAGAACGCCCAGGCGCACCTGAACCTCGGGCTCGTCCAGATGTCGCTACAGAACTACCAGCAGGCGCTCTCCGAGCTCGAGAGGGCGGTCGCGCTCGACCCGTCCCTCGCCCCCAGGCTGGAGCAGCTCATCGCCACGGCGCGGGAGCGGGCCGGGCAGTAGCGGCCCGCTGGGGGGAGGCCCGGGGCTAGCATGGGCGAGATGGTGATCAGGGAAGAGGTCAGGCGCCTCCCTCCGTACCGGTTCACGCCGCACGCGCAGCCGGTGAAGCTCGACCAGAACGAGGCGCCCGACGACGCGCCCGAGCTGGCGCGCGCCGTGGCCGAGCGCGTCGCCCAGGCGGCGCTCAACCGCTACCCCGCGCTGCACCCGGTCGAGCTGGAGCGCGCCCTGGCCGAGCGGCACGGCTGGCCGGCCGACGGCGTCGTCGTGGCGAACGGCTCGAACGTGCTGATCCAGGCCGCGGCGGTCGCCGCGGGGCTGGGCCGGAGCGCGCTGACGGTCTCCCCCACCTTCGCGATCTACTCCTCGCAGGCGCGCCTACTGGGCATCGACCTGGTCGAGGTGCCGCTGGGCCCCGGACACGCCTTCCCGGAGGAGGGGCTCACAGCGGCGCTCGAGGGCCGCGCCGGCGTCGTGTTCCTCGCCGACCCCGCCGCGCCGACGGGCAACGCGCTGGACGCCGGGGCGCTCGAGCGCTTCGCGCGCTCGGCGCACGCCACGGGCAGGTGGCTGACGGTGATCGACGAGGCCTACGCCGAGTTCGCCGGCATCGACCACTGCGCCCTGGCGCGGGAGCTTCCGAGCGTCGTGCTGCTGCGCACCCTGTCGAAGGCCGCCGGCCTCGCCGGGGCGCGCCTGGGGTACGCGCTGGCCGCGCCCGAGGTCGCCGCGGAGCTGCGCAAGGTGCTGCTGCCGTTCTGCGTCTCGGCGCTGCAGGTCGCGGCGGGCCTCACGGTCCTCGAGCGGCCCGAGCTGATCGAGGCCCGCGTCGCCGCCGCGCGCTCCGAGCGCGAGCGCCTCGCCGCCGCACTCTCGCGCCTGCCCGGCGTGGAGGTCTTCCCCAGCGTGACGAACTTCGTCCTGTTCCGCGTCCCCGACGCGGCGCGCGTGCACGCCGGGCTGCTCGAGCGCGGCGTCGTGATCAGGCGCCAGGACCACCTGCCCGGCTTGGACGGCTGCCTCCGCGTGTCCGTGGGCCTGCCGGGCGAGAACGACGCCTTCCTCGCCGCCCTCGAGGGCGTGCTCGTCGCGGAGGCGGCCCGTGGCTAGGCGGGCGGAGGTGGAGCGCGCCACCAGCGAGACGCGCGTGCGCGCCACGCTCGACCTCGACGCGCCGCCGATCGCGGGCGCGCCCGCGGCGGCCACCGGTCACGGCTTCCTCGACCACCTGCTGGAGCAGCTCGCCAGGCACGGGCGGCTGGCCCTGCGGGTGGAGGCCGAGGGCGACCTGCACGTCGACGTCCACCACCTCGCCGAGGACGTCGGCATCACCCTGGGCCAGGCGGTGCGCGAGGCGCTGGGCGCGCGCGAGGGCATCGAGCGCTACGGCGACGCCTTCGTGCCGATGGACGAGACCCTCGCGCACGCGGTGATCGACCTCTCCGGCCGCCCGTACCTCGCGTTCGACCCGCGCGGCTTCGCGGGCGAGCCGGGCGGCTTCAACGCCTTCCACCTGCGCGAGCTCCTCAGGGGCTTCGCGAACCACGCCGGCGCGACCGTGCACGTGCGCGTCCTCGCCGGCGAGGAGACCCACCACGTCTGCGAGGCCGTGATGAAGGCCTTCGCCCGGGCCCTGGCCGCGGCGACGCGCGTGACCCACGGCGACCTGCCTTCCACGAAGGGCTTGCTCTGATGCCGAAGTCGCAGGTGCGCACCGCCGTCATCGACTACGGCGCCGGCAACATCCACAGCATCGCCAGGGCGCTTTCGCTCGCCGGGCTGGCGCCCGTGGTCGCGTCCGACCCCCGCGAGGCCGAGGGCGCCGAGCTCCTCGTCCTGCCCGGCCAGGGGCGCTTCGGCCAGGTCGCGACGATGTTCAGGGATTCCGGCTTCGAGCCGCTGGTGCGCGAGCACATCGCGGCGGGGAGGCCGTTCCTCGGCATCTGCGTGGGCCTGCAGATCCTCCTCGAGGGCTCGGAGGAGGACCCCGGCATCCCGGGCCTGGGGATCGTGCCCGGCGAGGTCAGGCGCTTCCGCGGCCGCGTGCGCGTTCCGCACATGGGCTGGAACAGGCTCTGGCCCACGGGCGACTCGCCGCTGCTGCGCGGCGTACCTCCCGGCGCCTACGTCTACTTCGCGAACTCGTACTACGCGGTGCTGCACGGCCAGGCGGCAGAGGCGCCTGGGGCCGACACCACCTACGGCACCACGACGTTCAGGAGCGCCTTCTCGTTGGGCAACGTGCACGCCACCCAGTTCCACCCCGAGAAGAGCCAGGCGGTGGGCTGGCGGGTCCTCGCCAACGTCAGGCGCAGCGTCATCGAGGGGAGCGCGGCATGAGCGCGGCGGGCCCTCCGAGCGCGTGCCGCGGACGCGGCGCCGTCGGACGTCGTCTCCGGCGGGCGCTCCTCGCCTGGTCATCGGCCCTGCTCGTGGGCGCCGCGGCGGCCCAGGAGGGCTCCTGGGCGGTGCAGGTCGTGGCGCTGCGCGACTACCGCGAGGCTCAGGCGGCGAGCGCCCAGCTCGCCGCGCTCGGCTTCCCCTCGTACCTCGAGTTCGCGATGCACGACGGCCTGCAGTTCGTGCGCGTCCGCGTCGGCTGCTTCACGACCCGCGAGGCGGCCGAGGCCATGGCGGCGGCCATGCGCGGCCGGGTCACCGCCGACGCCCAACCGGTGGAGCTGACCCCCGGCGCCGCCGTGCGCGGCTGCACCGAGGAGAGCGTCGGGTTCCTCAACGGCTACGACTGGGAGATCGTCGACGACGGCGGCCCGGTGGCGTTCGGGGTGTCGGTGGCCGGCGTGCCGGTGACGGTGGTGCACGACGGCGAGCGCTGGCAGATGGTCCAGCAGGGCGAGGAGGCCCCCGGCCTCAGCCCCGCCGCCGGGACAGGAGTGATCACCGAGCGCCGCCTCGGCGGCGCTGCGTTCGCGGTGCTCGAGGAGGACGGCGCGGGCACCGTGATCTGCCCCGGCACCGTTCTGGCGCACGTGGGCGGGGTGGCCATCGTCGAGCGCGGCGACGTCGTGCTGGCGTGCCGCTGGCTGCCCGGGGCGGGAGCGTGAGCCCTCCGTTCGTCGTGCTCACCGGCGTGAGCGGGTCCGGCAAGACCACCGCGCTCCACGCCCTCGAGGACATCGGGTTCTTCACAGTGGACAACCTGCCGCCCCAGCTCTGGGGGGCGCTCGTCGACCTCCTCGGCGACGAGGTCAAGGGCGTGGCCGTGGGTATCGACATCCGCGCGCGCTCCTACCTCGCGGACGCGCCGCGGGCGGTGGACGAGCTGCGGGCGGCGGGCGTCGTGCCCCAGGTCGTCTACCTCGACGCGAACGACGACGTGCTGGTGCGCCGCTACAACTTCACGCGGCGCACGCACCCGATCTCGCAGGGGACGCTCACCGCCGACCTCGCCACCGAGCGCAAGGCCCTCGAGCCGCTGCGCGCCCTGGCCGAGGAGGTGATCGACACCACGACGACCTCGGCGCGCGGCCTGACGCAGAAGATCAGGGAGCGATTCCAGACCGACGCCGGGTTCCTGCTCAGGCTGGTGTCGTTCGGGTTCAAGCGCGGCGTGCCGACCGACGCCGACACCGTGCTCGACGTCCGCGGCCTGCCCAACCCCTACTACGACGAGCTCCTCAGGCGCCTGCCCGGCACCGACGAACGGGTGCAGGCCTACGTCTTCACGCCCGAGGCGCTGGAGACCTACAGCCAGCTCCGCAGCCTCGTCAGGACGCTCGTGGGACAGGCCTCCGGCTCGGCCGGGCGCTCGGCTTACACGGTCGCGATCGGCTGCACGGGCGGCCAGCACCGCTCGGTCGCCGTGGCCGAGCGCCTCAGCCACGACCTCGCCGAGGGCCTGCGCACGGTCGTGCAGCACCGCGACCTCGACGCGGCGCTGCGCGAGCACGCCGAGACGCCCGAGGAGGCCGGGGGATGACGCGCCGGCGCACGGGGCTCGACGCCTGGCGGCTCTGGCTCCTGCCCGGCATGGGCGTCAAACGCCACGTGGCGCTGGCCGTCCTGGGCGGGCTCGTGATGGTCCTCGGCGTGGTCGGCGCCGTCCTGTGGTGGTTCAACGAGCGCCGCGAGACGCTCGCCGAGCCGATCGAGAGCTTCCTGGTCTCGGCGCCCTGGCAGGCGATGGGCGGCTGGGCGTCGCTGGCGCTGGTCGTGGCCGGCGTGGCGACGGCGACGGCCGCCGTGGGGCGCCTGAACCGGTCGCTGCTGTCGAACTGGATGGCGCGGCCGCAGGACGCCGCGGAGCTCCTCTACCGTCGCGTGACGCTGGGCCGGGGCCCGAAGATCGTGATCCTCGGCGGCGGCACCGGTACCTCGAACCTCCTCAGGGGCCTGCGCGAGCACACCTCGAACCTCACGGCCGTGGTGGCGGTGAGCGACGACGGCGGCTCCTCCGGGCGCCTGCGCCGCGCCTTCGACATGCCGGCCCCCGGCGACCTCACCGACTGCCTGGCGGCGCTGTCGAACCGCGAGTCGAGCCTCAGCCGCCTGCTCCAGCACCGCTTCGAGCGGGGCGACGAGCTGCAGGGCCACACCTTCGGGAACCTGCTGATAACGACGCTGCGCGAGTTCGAGGGCGACTTCGGCCAGGCCCTGCGCGTGCTGAACGAGCTGCTCGACCTGTCTGGCGCCGTCTACCCCGCCACCACCGAGCCCGTAACGCTGCTGGTGACGAAGCGGGACGGCACGGTCGTGAAGGGCGAGAGCGCCGTGCGCGAGGTGGCGGGGCCCGTCAGCTCGGTGGCGCTCGTCCCCGCGGCGCCGAGCACGCTGCCCGAGGTCGAGGCCGCGATCCGCGAGGCCGACCTCATCGTCCTGGGACCGGGTAGCCTGTTCACCAGCACGATCCCGCCCCTGCTCGTGCCGGGGGTGAGGGACGCGCTGGCCAAGGCCACGGCCCGCGTCGTCTACGTCGCGAACATCATGACCGAGGCCGGCGAGACCGACGGCCTCGACGCCTTCGACCACGTCAAGGCGCTGATCGACCACGGGGCGCCGCGGCCCGACGTCGTGGTGGTGAACGAGACGGAGCTCGACGAGCCCCGCCTGGCGGCCTACGCCGCCGAGCGCGCGGAGCCGGTGAAGCTGGCGCTCGACCGCTTCACCGAGGCCGGGATCGCCGTCGAGGCCCTGCCGCTCCTGCGCGAGGGCCACCTCGCGCAGCACGACAGCGCCCGGCTGGCGCAGGCCCTCGTGCGACTGGCCAAGGAGGCGAAGGCGCACGCCGCGGCCGAGCAGCGCGCCCAGCTCACGGGGGCGCATACCTGATGCCAAAGAACGCCATGGGAGCACACGCGTGAACGTCCTCGCCCTCGCCGCAGCCGCGGCCCTGAGGCTCCTCGACCCGACCGGCGACGCCGCCGGGGACGGGACCCTGCTGCCGCCGACCTCGCCCGCCTACGCGAACGTCTCCGTGTTCGACATCCAGGAGGTGACGCTCGCGCCCGGCGCCGGGGAGGGCGAGCCGACCGTGCTGGCGGTGTCGATGGGCTCGATCGAGCTCAGCGAGACCACGCCCGCGGGCTTCAACAAGGTCGTCCTCGACGTCTACATCGACCACGTCGAGGGCGGCGCCGAGGCGACCCTGGCCGGCCCCGGCCTGCTGATGCCGCCCGGCCGCGGCTGGGACCACGTCGTGCGCGTCACGCCGCGGGGCGCGTTCGGCGCCGTGGCGCCGCTCGACCCGGAGGTGCCCGTGTCGTGGCAGCCCCTCGACCTCGTCCTCGACGGCGACACGTTCGTCGTGACGCTCCCCTGGACGATCGGCCAGCAGGCGGACGTCTACGCCGTCAGCGGCCTCTACGACGCGTTCTCGCCGACGGACTGGCGCGAGGTCAGCCCGTCGCCGTCGCCCTGGTCCTTCTCGAGCGAGAGCCAGCGCCTGCCCGTGGTGGACGTGCTCGCCGTCGACCAGGCGGCGCAGGTCCGCGTGCTCGAGGAGGGCGTCCTTCCCGCGCCGGTGACGCCGCGCGACAGCGGCCTGCCGTGGCTGGCCCTGTCCGTCGGCGGCGTCCTGATCGCCCTCTCCGGGCTCTGGCTGCGGCGCCGCGTGCCCGCGCCGGCGCCCGCGAAGGCGGAACCGGAGGGCGAACGCGGGGCGGAGGCCCCCGAAGGCGAGCCCGCGGCCGGGGTGCCGGAGGGTGAGGAGGCGGCTGAAGGTGAGCGCGAGGCCGGGGTGCCGGAGGGTGAGGAGGCGGCTGAAGGTGAGCGCGCGGCCGAGGCTACCCGGCCGCAGGCCGCCGATGACGACGGGGGCGCGGTGGCGCCGGACGACGCCGAGGCCCGGGCGACCGAGGAGCCGGCCCCCGCGACCGGCGACGCGCCCGACGAACCGGGCGAGGCCGGGACGCCGGAGGAGGAGGGCGACGCGGCGGAGGGCGAACCGGACGTCGGCGGCGACGCGGCCAGGCCCGACCCTCTCGCCGGCGCCTGGGGCGAGGAGGACGACGAGGAGGATGACGACCTCGCGGGCTTCGTGGCCGGCGAGACGCAACGGCGGGGCGTTCCCGGCCCCGACGCGGCGGAGGACGACGGCGGCTAGGCGGACGCCTAGGCCCTAGGCCGGAACGTCCCTCGGCCTCGTACGATCAGTCCCCGTAGGCGGGCGACGCCGGCACGGCGGCGCTCTGCCGCACGACGGCGGCGCCGAGCGATCCCAGGCGCTCGGTGAGGCGCTCGTAGCCGCGGTCGATGTACCTGAGCCCGCCGATCTCCGACGTGCCGCTGGCGGCCAAGGCGGCGATCACGAGGGCGCTGCCGGCGCGGATGTCGGCCGCGTGCATCGCGGCGCCCTTCAGCTGGCCGCCGCGCACCTCCAGCGTCCTCTCGACCAGGCGCAGGTCGGCGCCGGTGCGCAGGAGCTCCTCGACGTGCGTGAAGCGGTCCGGGTAGACGGCGTCGGACAGCGTGGAGAGGCCCGGCACCGTCGCGAGGAAGGCCGTGAACGGGGCCTGCAGGTCGGTGGGCACGCCCGGGTACTCGGTGGCGCGGACGTCGAGCGGCCGCAGCTCGCCGCCGGCCGCGTCGACGGTGAGCTCGGTCTCCCCCGCCTCCACGGAGACGCCGGCGCGGCGCAGCGCCTCGACCACGGCCGTGAGGTGCGCGGGCTCGACGTCGGTCAGGGTCACCCGGCCGCGCGTCGCCGCCGCCGCCAGCATGTAGGTGCCGGCCTCGATGCGGTCGGGGATCGGGCGGTAGGTGACGCCGCGGAGCTTGCGCACGCCCTGGACGGTGATCGTGCGCGTGCCGGCGCCCTCGACGCGGGCGCCCATGGCGTTGAGCATGTTCGCGAGGTCGGGCACCTCGGGCTCGAGGGCGGCGTTCTCGATCACGACCTCGCCGTCGGCCAGGGCCGCCGCGAGGAGCACGTTCTGCGTGCCGCCCACGGTCGGGGCCTCGAACACCACGCGCCCCTCCATGCGCACGGGGCGGCGGGCGTGGAACACGCCCTCGTCCTCGTCGACGATCACACCCAGCGCGCGCATCGCGGCGATGTGCCTGTCGACGGGACGCGGACCGAAGGCGCAGCCGCCCGGCATGGGCACCGTGGCCTCGCCGCAGCGGGCCACGAGCGCGCCCATGATCACGAAGCTGGCGCGCATCTTGCTGACGAGGCCGTACGGCGCGGAGCACGTGCGGAGGCTGCGCGCGTGCAGCCGCAGGGTGTGCCCTTCCCACCGCGTGTCGACGCCCACGTGCCTGAGGAGCTCCTCCAGCACGAGCACGTCGGCGAGGCGCGGCACGTCCTCCAGGACGACCTCCTCGTCGGTGAGGAGGGAGGCCAGCATCAGGTAGAGGGCGGAGTTCTTGGCGCGGAACACCGGCAGGGTGCCGGTGAGGGGCCTGCCGCCTTCGATGATCATCACGTCGCTGGTGTCGGTCACGCTGCCCCTTCGTCCCTCGGCCCGAGCTTGACAGGCCGCGGTCCGACGTGGTGTGAGATGATGCACCACCACATCGTGTGCAACTTGCACATCGCCAGTATAATGGGCCCACCTAGCGGCTGTACATGGGCGCCAGCGGCCGCGGCACTGCGCGGCCGGCGCCGCGTCGACGGGAGGACAAGTGCCCAAGCGCGAGAAGAAGCGACTGCACGTCGTGCTGACCGAGGAGCAGGACTCCCTCCTCACGAAGACGGCGTACCAGCTCTCGAACCCCGAGCGGCTCGTCTCGAAGTCCGAGGTCGTGCGCCTGGGGATCGAGATGCTCACGAGGGCCGTCGAGGAAGGCAAGCTCGACCCCGAGCTGCTGCGCACGCTGGACGGCGACCGAGAGTAGTCTGTAAGGCGTGTTCGCTGCCGGCGAGGTGCTCGACGGCCGCTACGAGATCCTCGGGCCCCTCGGGGTCGGCGGGATGGCGCACGTCTTCAAGGCCCGCGACATCCACCTCGAGCGCACCGTAGCCCTCAAGGTCCTCAGGCCCCACCTCACGGAGACCGACAGCGAGCGCTTCCGCCGCGAGATCCGGGCCCTCGCCCAGCTCAACCACCCCGGCATCGTCACGATCTACGACCTGGGCCTGGGCAATCGCGTCTACTTCGCGATGGAGCTGATCGAGGGCGGCCCCTTCACCGACCTGGGCCCCGTCGACGGCGACGTCGAGTCGCTGACCCGCCTGCTGGAGGCGGCGGCGATCGTGGCGGAGGCCCTGGCCTACGTGCACCGCCTGGGCATGGTGCACCGCGACCTCACGCCGCGCAACGTCCTGCTGACGCCGCAGGGCACGCCGAAGGTGATGGACTTCGGCCTCGTCCAGCTCACCGAGACCTCGAAGCAGCTCACGCGGACGGGGCTCACCCTCGGCACCCCGCAGTACATGGCGCCCGAGCAGGCGACGGGCGAGGCGACCGGCGCCGCCACCGACCTCTACGCCTTCGGCGCCGTCCTCTACCGCACGGTGACGGGGGTGGCGGCGTTCGAGGGCGAGAACGACCAGGCCGTGCTCTACCAGCACGTGTACGGCAAGGTCACCCCGCCCCACGAGGTGAACCCGCAGGTGCCGGAGCCCTTGTCGCGGCTGGTGCTGAGCCTCCTGGAGAAGGACCCCGCGCGGCGCCCACCATCGGGCGCCGCGGTCGCGGAGACTCTGCGGGCCGTGCTGGCGGGCGTGCGCGCCGGCGCCGTGGGCGTGCCGGGCGCCGGGCCCGGGCGCACCTACTCGTTCCCGAGCGGCCCTCCCCTGCCCCACACGCTGACCGAGCGCTGGCGCGTGAGCCTCGAGGAGGGCCCGCAGTTCCCCTCCGGTCTCACCGCCGCCGGCGGCTTCCTCCTCGTCGGCCAGCGCTCCGACGCCCTCGCCGTCCTCCGGCCGGCCGACGGCGCGCTGCACGCGACGTTCGAGCTCGGAGACGAGGCGAGCCAGCCGCCGCTGTTCACGGCGGGCAGGGTCTTCGTCACCAGCCGGGACGGCGCGATGCAGGCCCTCTCCTGGCCCGGCGGCGAGCCCTTGTGGCGCCGCGAGGACGAGGACGTGGTGGGCGGCGCCCCCTACGGCCGCGACGTCGTGGTGGCGGCGGGCGAGTGCGTCGCGCTGTGGACCGCCGAGGGCGACGAGCTGTGGCGCTGCGGCCTGGGCGCCCAGGCCGTCACCGCGCCGACGCTGCACCGGGGCCTGGCGCTCGTCGCGACCGTCGACGGCTGGCTGCACGCCGTGAGGCTCGGCGGCGGGAGGCACGCCTTCAAGGTGCAGGTGGGCCCGATGAGCGCCTGCCCCGCGGCCGCGGGCGGCGTGGCGCTGCTGCCGGTGCGGACGGGCGAGCTCCACGCCTTCGACCTCGAGAAGCGCGAGGTGCTGTGGACGTACGAGCTCGAGGGCGAGCAGTGGAGCACGCCCGTGGTCTGGCAGCAGTACGTCTACGCCGCCTCCTGGGGCCAGCGCCTCCACTGCCTCACGCTCGCCTCGGGCGACGACGTCTGGACCAGGCCCCTGCCGGCCCCGGTAACCGCCACGCCCGCGCTGGCCGCGGGCGCCCTCTACGTGGGCACCGAGAACGGCGACCTGATCGCCCTGGACGCCCGGACGGGGCGCGTGCTGCACTCGCGGCGCGTCGCCAACGGCTCGATCCAGGCGAGCCCCCTGCCGTTCGGCGACGCCGTCTTCGTGGCGGCGCTAGACGGCACCGTCGTGGCTCTGTCCTGAGGCCAAAGCCGCCTCGGGCCGCGCCACGGCGCCGGCCCCGTCGGCCACCGGCCGTCCCAGCCCGGCGGCGACGCGCGGCACGACGTGCCAGAACCTGGCGCGGGCGGCGGCCCAGTCCGCCAGCAGCGCGGCGGCCCGGGGGGAGCCCGTCGCTGCCGCGTGGCGCTCCACGAGCTCGCGCAGGCGCTCCTCCGCCGCGCCGCCCGCGAGGCGCCGCGCCACGACCGTGCCCTCGTTGAGCCGGCCCAGGAACGTGCCGTCGTCGTCGAGCACGAACGCCTCGCCGCCCGACATCCCGGCCGCGAAGTTGCGCCCGACGGGCCCGAGCACCACCACCGTGCCGCCCGTCATGTACTCGCAACCGTGGTCGCCGCAGCCCTCGACGACCGCCGTGGCGCCGGAGTTGCGCACGCACACGCGCTCACCGACGCTGCCAGCCGCGAACAGGGCGCCCGAGGTCGCGCCGTAGAGCACCGTGTTCCCGGCGATCACGCCGCGCTCGTTCGGGTCGCGCGGCCTCAGCACCAGCTCGCCGCCCGCCAGCGACTTGCCGACGTAGTCCTGCGCCTCGCCGCGGAGCTCGAGGCGCATCCCGGGCAGGGCGAACGAGCCGAAGCTCTGCCCCGCCGCGCCGGTGAACGTGGCCCTGATCGGCGTGCCCGGCAGGCCGGCGTCGCCGAAGCGCCGCGCGATCAGTCCCGCTGCCCGCGCCCCCAGCGTCCTCTGGCCGTTGGTCACGCGGGCCTCGAACGCGAGCGCGCCGCCCTCGCCGGAGTCGAGCCAGCGCTCGACCGCCGCCGCCAGCTCGTCGTCGAGCGTCGGCTGCGCGGGAGGGGGCGGGTCGTTGCGGCCCCCCTGCCAACGCCGGGCGCGGCCCGCGGGCAGGGTGCGCTCGTCGAGGAGCTCGGCCAGGTCGAGGCGCACGCCCTTCGGCGTCGCCGCGCCCTCGCGCACGCGCACTAGGTCCCAGCGACCCACGAGCTCGTCGAGCGACCGCAGGCCCAGGCGCGCCAGCTCGTGCCGCAGCGACTCGGCCAGGAACGAGAAGAACCTGACGACGTGCTCGGGCTCGCCGGCGAACTTCTTCCTGAGCTCGGGGTCCTGCGTGGCGATGCCGACCGGACAGGTGTTCAGGTGGCACTGCCGGATCATCGCGCAGCCCAGCGCGATGAGGGCCGTCGTGCCGAAGCCGAACTCCTCGGCCCCCAGCGCGGCCGCCGCGACCACGTCGCGCGCCGTCTTCAGCCCGCCGTCGACCCGCACGCGCACGCGCCCGCGCAGGTCGTTCGCGACGAGGCTGCGCTGGACGTCGATCAGGCCGAGCTCCCAGGGCAGGCCCGAGTGCTTCACGCTGGAGAGCGGGCTGGCGCCGGTGCCGCCGTCGTGCCCCGAGACCTGCACCGTGTCGGCGTAGCCCTTGGCCACGCCCGAGGCGACGGTGCCCACGCCGGTGCTGGCGACCAGCTTCACGGCGATGCGGGCCTGTGGGTTCACGCGCTTGAGGTCGTAGATGAGCTGCGCCAGGTCCTCGATCGAGTAGATGTCGTGGTGGGGCGGCGGGCTGATCAGCGTCACGCCCGGCACGGCGTGGCGGATCTGGGCGATCTCCTCGCTGACCTTGTGGCCGGGGATCTGGCCGCCCTCGCCGGGCTTCGAGCCCTGCGCCATCTTGATCTCGAGCTCGCGGGCGCTCACCAGGTAGTGCGGCGTGACGCCGAAGCGGCCCGAGGCGACCTGCTTGATCGCGCTGTTAGCGTCGTCGCCGGCCCGCGGGTGCCAGGAGGGGGAGAGGCTGCGCTGCGGCCGGTCCGCGCCGTAGGGCGCGAAGCGGACGGGGTCCTCGCCGCCCTCGCCCGAGTTGCTGCGGGCGCCGAGGCGGTTCATCGCGATCGCCAGGGCCTCGTGCGCCTCGCGCGAGACGGAGCCGTGGCTCATCGCCTGGGTCGTGAACCGTTTCACGAGCTCGGTGACGGGCTCGACCTCCTCGAGGGGCACGGGCGGGCCGGCGGGCACGACCTCGAGCAGGTCGCGCACCGTGGTGGGCGGGCGGCTGTCGACGGCCGCGACGTACTCGGCGAACGCCTCGGCCGAGCCCGTCCGCACCGCCTTGTGCAGCGGCTTGAAGACGTCCGGGTTCAGGGCGTGGTACTCGCCGGCCTTGCGGAACCTGTAGACGCCGCGGTCGACGAGCTTCTCGGGCGGCTCGGGGTACGCCGAGGCGTGGAACGCCAGCGCGTCGCGGGCCAGGACCGAGAGGTCGACGCCGCCCGTGAGCCCGGGCGTGCCGTAGAAGTAGCGCTCGACCACGTCGGCCGAGAGGCCCACCTGCTCGAACACCTGCGCGCCGCGGTACGAGGCGAGGGTGCTGATGCCCATCTTCGACATCGTCTTCAGCAGGCCCTTCTCGACCGCCTTCACGTAGGTGGCGACGGCCTCGTCGGGGTCGACGGGGTCCCAGCCCTTGCCGCCCTTGGCGACGTCGCGCACCGTCGCCAGCGCCAGGTAGGGGTGCACCAGCGCGGCACCGAAGCCGATCAGGCAGGCGAAGTGGTGGTCCTCGCGCGGCTCGCCGGTGTCGCAGACGATGGCCGCGCGCGTGCGCCGGCCGACCAGCAGCAGGCGGTGGTGCACGGCGCCCACTGCCAGCAGCATCGGCACGGGCGCCCTGTCCGGCCCGAAGCTCCTGTCGGAGAGGATCAGGACGGAGACGCCGGACGCGACCTCGTCCTGGGCCCGGTCCGCCAGCTCCTCGAGGGCCTTGGCCAGCCCCTCCGCGCCCGAGGCGACGGGGAACGTGCAGTCGAGCACGGCCGTGGCCAGCACCGACTGCGACTTGAGGGCCTCCAGCGTGGGCGCGTCGATCACGGGGCCCGGGAAGCGCATCACGCGCGCCGCCTCCGGCTCCTCGTCCAGGACGCTGGCGCGCGGGCCCAGCACCGTGGCGAGCGACATCACCACGCTCTCGCGCAGCGGGTCCATGGGCGGGTTCGTGACCTGCGCGAAGCGCTGCTTGAAGTAGTTGTAGGTGAGCTGCGGCAGGGCGGAGAGCGCCGCCAGCGGCGTGTCGTCGCCCATCGAGCCCAGCGGCGTCTCGCCGCGGACGGCCATGGGCTCGAAGACCCTGTCGTACTCCTCGGCGTGGTAGCCGAACACCTGCTGGGCGCGGCGCAGGTCGAGGTCCTCCTGCGACGGCGCGGCCGGGCCGGTCGGCTCGAGCGGCACGCGGTAGCGCTCGACCCACGTGCCGTAGGGGCGCCGGCCGGCGTAGCGGGCCTTGATCTCGCCGTCGCGCAGCACCCGGCCCTCGAGCGTGTCGACCGCGATCATCCGCCCCGGTCCCAGGCGTCCGCGCTCGACGACCCTGTGCTCCTCGGCCGGCAGCACGCCGGCCTCGGAGGCGACGATCACGAGGTCGTCGGCGGTGAGCCAGTAGCGCTGCGGCCTGAGGCCGTTGCGGTCGAGGGCGGCCACGGCGTAGCGGCCGTCGGTCACGGCGAGCGCGGCGGGGCCGTCCCACGGCTCCATCAGCGTCGCGTGGTAGTCGTAGAAGCCGCGCAGGTCGTCGCCCACCTCTGGGTCGTTCTCGTACGCCTGCGGGACGAGCATCATCAGCGCGTGCGGCAGCTCGCGGCCCGAGAGCGTGAGGAGCTCGAGGGCGTTGTCGAGCGCGCCCGAGTCCGAGGCCCCCTCCTCGATGACGGGTACCAGGTCCTTGACCTCGTCGCCCCACACGCGACCGGAGAGCCGGGCCTCGCGCGCGCGCATGAAGTTCACGTTGCCCTGCAGCGTGTTGATCTCGCCGTTGTGCGCCAGGAGGCGGAACGGCTGCGCCAGCGACCAGCGCGGGACGGTGTTCGTGCTGTAGCGCTGGTGGAAGACGCAGATCGCGGTCTCGTAGTCGGGGTCGGCCAGGTCGAGGTAGAAGCGCGGGAGCTGCGAGGCGGCCATCAGGCCCTTGTAGACGACGGTGCGGCTGGACAGCGAGCACACGTAGGCCCGCCCGAGGCCGGCGTCACGCAGCCGGCGCTCGATGCGCTTGCGCGTCAGGTAGAGGGTCCGCTCGAAGGCCTCGTCGCCCTGCCAGCGCGGCCGGCGCAGCAGCACCTGCCTGATCACCGGCAGGCGCGCCCTCGCCTGCTCGCCCAGCGCCTCCGGGTCGGTGGGCGGCACGCGCCAGGCCAGCGTCTCGAGGGGGCTGCGCGCGAGCTCGTCCTTGACCAGCGCGAACACCCGCTCGGCCGGCGCGTCGTTGGCGACGAAGAAGACGCCGACGGCCAGGTCGCGGTCCCTCTCCAGTTGCACGCCCCGGGCCTCGAGCTCGCGCCGGAACAGCCGGTGGGGGACCTGGGTCAGCACCCCGGCCCCGTCGCCGGTCCTCCCGTCGGCGCTCACGGCGCCGCGGTGCGCGAGGTTCGCGAGGGCGGTGAGGCCGTAGGCGAGCACGTCGTGCGACGCCCTCCCGCCGGCGTGGGCTACGAAGCCGATGCCGCAGGCGTCGCGCTCACTCGGCCAGCTCAGCTTCCTGAAGTCGGACCACACAGGCACGTCCCCTCCCTGACTCACTGGGAAGCCTCGGCGCCCGCTGGTCGCTGCTCCTCGGTCTGGCAGGCCGACCCTGACGGCGCTACGTCGACGCATGCGTGGGCGTCTGCAAGGCGGACGATCGTCGCGGCGCGCTGGGTGAGGTCGCGCGGTACCCGGCCGAACGTTGGCGGGAAGCGTAAAAGCGAGCGCCGCGCTGTGTCAAGCGCGGCGCCGAGCCGTGTGCTGGTCCCTCTCGGGTGTGCTATAGGGGCCGGCCATGCGGGCGCGGCCCCGGTCGGGACTAGTCCCCGGCCGGGACCCCCAGCGCCTCGGCGGGCGGCGCGCCCGCCACCTTCACCTGCCCCGCGGCGAGCTTGTTCAGCACGTCCACGTACGCCTTCGCCGACGCCTCCACGACGTCGGTGGAGAGGCCGCGGCCCTGCACGATGCGGCTGTCGTGCCGCACGCGGATCGTCACCTCGCCGAGGGCGTCCTTGCCCGAGCCGACGGCGCGCAGGTCGTAGGAGTCGAGCTCCAACGTCAGCCCGGTGATCGCCTCGATCGCGTGGTAGACGGCGTCCACCGGTCCGTCGCCGGTGGCGGCCAGCGTCACCGGCCCCGTGTCCGTCTCGAGCGTCACCGTGGCCACGGGCGTCATGTTCGTGCCCGACTGGAACTGGACGCTCCGCAGGCGGTAGGCCTCGGCGGCGCGGCCGGCCTCGTCGTCCATCAGCGCCCTGATGTCCTCGTTCGTCACGCGGGTCTTGCGGTCGCAGAGCTCCTTGAACCGCGCGAACACGGCGTTCAGGCGCTCCTCCGAGACGTTCGCGTAGCCGAGCTCCTCGAGCGTCTTGCGGAACGCCCGCCGGCCCGAGTGCTTGCCCATCACCAGCACGGCGGCGTCGCGGCCGACCAGCTCGGCGTTCATGATCTCGTAGGTGGCGCGGTTCTTGATCACGCCGTCCTGGTGGATGCCCGACTCGTGGGCGAACGCGTTCTCCCCCACCACCGCCTTGTTCGCCGGCACGAGCATGCCGGTGTGGCGCTCGACGAGCTTGCTGACGCGGTAGATCTCGCGGGTGTTGATGCCGATCTTCACGCCGTAGTGGTCGGCCCGCGTGTAGAGCGCCATCGCCACCTCCTCGAGGGCGGTGTTGCCGGCGCGCTCGCCGATGCCGTTGATCGTCGCCTCGACCTGCGTGGCCCCGGCCTCGACCGCGGCCAGCGAGTTCGCCACCGCCATGCCCAGGTCGTCGTGGCAGTGAGCGCTGATCCGCACGTCCTTGGCCTCGGGCACGTTGTCGAAGATCGAGCGGATCAGGGCGCCGTACTCCTGCGGCGTGCCGTAGCCGGTGGTGTCGGGGATGTTGATCGTCGTGGCCCCGGCGGCGATCGCCGTGCGCACGAGCTGGTAGACGAACTGCGGGTCGGCGCGCATGCAGTCCTGGGCGCTGAACTCGACCTCCTCGGCGAAGTTCCGCGCGTAGCGGACCATCGCGTCGGAGAGCTCGAGGACCTCCTCGCGCGTCTTCCGCAGCATGTGCTCGAGGTGCACGTCGCTGGCCGAGGTGAAGATGTGGATCATCGGCCGCTTCGCCACCTCGACGGCCTGCGCCGCCCTGTCGATGTCGGCGGTGTGGGTGCGCGCCAGCGCGCAGACGATCGGCCCCTCGACCTCCTTGGCGATCGCCCGCACGCACTCGAAGTCGCCCTGGCTGGTGATGGGGAAGCCGGCCTCGATCACGTCGACGCCCAGGCGCGCCAGGGCGTGCGCGATCTCGAGCTTCTGCCCGGCGTTCAGGGCCACGCCCGGGCTCTGCTCGCCGTCGCGCAGCGTCGTGTCGAAGAACCGGACGTACCTCACGCCTTGACCTCCTCGGCCTTCGGCCCCTCCTCGGCCTCCTCCTGGCGGCCGATGAACGGCATCATCCGGCGCAGCTCGGCGCCGACCCGGGCGATCTGCGACTCGGCCGAGTTGCGCCGGCCCGTCTTCAGCACGAGCTGGCCCGCCTCGTTGTCGAGGAGGAACTCGCGGGCGAAGGCCCCGGAGCGGATGTTCGCCAGGACCTCGCGCATCGCGGCGCGCGTGTCCTCGGTGACGATCTTCCGGCCCGTGACGTAGTCGCCGTACTCGGCCGTGTTCGAGATCGAGTGGCGCATCTTCTCGAAGCCGCCCTCGTAGATGAGGTCGACGATCAGCTTCATCTCGTGCACGCACTCGAAGTAGGCGAGCTCGGGCTGGTAGCCGGCGGCGACGAGCGTCTCGAAGCCGGCCTGCATCAGCGCGGTGAGCCCGCCGCAGAGCACGGCCTGCTCGCCGAACAGGTCGGTCTCGGTCTCCTCCTTGAACGTCGTCTCGAGGACGCCGCCCCGCGTGCCGCCGATCGCCTTGGCGTAGGCCAGCGCCCGCCGCTGCGCGCCGCCGGTGGCGTCCTGGTGCACGGCCAGCAGGCACGGCACGCCGCCGCCCTCGCGGAAGGTGCGACGCACCAGGTGGCCGGGCCCCTTCGGGGCGACCATGAAGCAGTCGACCGACCTGGGCGGCGTGATCTGGTGGAAGTGGATGTTGAAGCCGTGGGCGAACGCCAGCGCGTCGCCCGGCTTGAGGTGCGGCTCGATCTGCTCGCGGTAGACCTTGGCCTGCACCTCGTCGGGCAGCAGGACCATCACGATGTCGCCGGCCGCGGCCGCCTCGGCGACCTCCATGACCCGCAGCCCGGCGGCCTCGGCCGCGGCCCACGAGTTCGAGCCGGGCCGCAGGCCGACCACCACCTCGCAGCCCGAGTCGCGGGCGTTCAGCGCGTGGGCGTGGCCCTGCGAGCCGTAGCCGATGACGGCGATGGTCTGGCCCTTGAGGTCGTCGAGGTTCGCGTCCGCGTCGTAGAAGATCTTCGCCATCTTGGTTCCCCTCCCGGTGTGGCCTCCGCTCGAGGCCGCTGGGCCCGCTCGCGGCGGGCGCGGTGTCGTGTTCCTAGGCTGGCCGGGGCACGCTCGCCCCGCGGGCGGCTAGGCCCGAGGTAGTCGCTTCATGCGGCCTTCGCCCGCCCCCTTCCCTGCTCCGTGCGCTCGACCTGCTCGGTGCGCTCGAGCGCGACCATGCCGGTGCGGACGAGCTCGACGATCCCGAACGGCCGCATCTGGTTGATGAACGCCTCGATCTTGCGCTCGTCGCCGGTGACCTCGAACGTGAGCGCCTGCCTGGCGACGTCGACGATGCGCGCCCTGAAGTCCTGGGCGATCTGCCTGATCTCGACGCGGTCGTCGGGCGAGCGCACCGACACCTTGATCAGCATCAGCTCGCGGCTCACGTAGTCCGAGCCCGAGTGGTCGACGACCGTGAGCACGTCGATCAGCTTCTGGAGCTGCTTGGTGACCTGCTCGACGGTGGCGTCCTCGCCGGTCACGACGAACGTCGTGCGCGACAGGCCCGGGCGCTCGGTCTGCGCGACCGAGAGCGACTCGATGTTGTAGCCGCGCCGCGCGAAGAGCCCGGCGATGCGCAGCAGCACGCCCGGCTGGTCGCGGACCGTCACCGACAGGACGTGGCGGGAGACGCTCACGCGCGGCCCTCCCTGGCGGCTCCCAGCGACGAGCCGGGAGGACGCTCCGGCGCGAGCGAGGCGAGCGGCGCGGTCGCCCGGGGGGCGGCGCTCACGCCGGCACCTCCTCGCGCACCTGCTCCTCGGGCTCCTGGTCGCCGATGATCATCTCGTCGACGCCGGCGCCGGCGGGCACCATCGGCCACACCTTCTCCGCCTCGTAGACGTAGAAGTTCAGGAGGACGGGCCCGTCGTTCGCCAGGGCCCGGGGCACGACCTCCTGGGCCTGCTCGCGGTCGAAGACGTTGAAGCCCTCGATGCCGTACGCCTCGGCGAGCTTGGCGAAGTCGGGGTTCGAGTCCGCCAGGTAGACCTCCGAGTAGCGCTTGGCGTGGAACAGCTCCTGCCACTGCCTGACCATCCCCAGCATCCCGTTGTTGAGGATCGCGATCACGACGGGCAGGCGGTGCTTGGCCAGGGTGGCGAGCTCCTGGACGTTCATCTGGACGCTGCCGTCGCCGGCGACGCACACGACCCTCTCGCCGGGCCGGGCGAAGGCGGCCCCGATCGCGGCCGGTAGCCCGAAGCCCATCGTGCCCAGGCCCCCCGAGGTGATGAAGCTGCGCGGCTTCGAGGTCGGGAAGAGGCGCGCCGCGAACATCTGGTGCTGGCCGACCTCGGTCGTGACGATGCATTCGCCGGCGGCCTCGCGCAGCATCTGGATGACCTCCTGCGAGGCCAGCGTGCCCTCGCGCTTCCAGCGCTCGGGGTAGCGCGCCTTCCAGGCGGCGAGCTGCTGGCGCCAGGGGTCGATGTCGAGGCGGGGCAGCAGCGCCTGCAGGCGCGGCAGGACGTCGCGCAGGTCGCCCACCACCGGCACGTGCGCCTTGACCAGCTTCGAGATCTCGGCGGGGTCGATGTCGATGTGCACGACCGTGGCGTTGGGTGCGAAGCGGCTGACCTTGCCCGTCACGCGGTCGTCGAACCTGAGCCCGGCGCCGAGGATCAGGTCGCAGTTGGTGATCGCCCGGTTGGCGGTGACGGTGCCGTGCATGCCGGGCATGCCCAGCGACTCCTCGCGGCCGGCCGGGTAGGCGCCGATGCCCATCAGCGTGGTGATCACCGGGATGCCCGTGTGCGCGACGAACGAAGCCACCGCCTCGGGCGCCGCCTGGCCGCCGCCGCCGACGATCATCACCGGCCGCTCGGCCTTCCTGATCGCCTCGGCGGCGCGCTCGATCTGCCGCGCGTTGCCGACGTACGTCGGGCGGTAGCCGGGCAGGTCGACCTCGACGTCGAGCGGGCCGTCGTACTCGGCGAGCTGGACGTCCTTCGGCACGTCGACGAGCACGGGGCCGGGGCGGCCGGTGGAGGCGATGTGGAACGCCTCCGTGAGGACGCGCGGGAGGTCGGCGACGTCCTTGACCAGGTAGTTGTGCTTGGTGATCGCGCTGGTGATGCCGTAGACGTCGGCCTCCTGGAAGGCGTCGGTGCCGATCAGGCTCGTCGCCACGTTCCCGGTGATGGCCACGACCGCCGAGGAGTCCATGTGAGCCGTCGCCAGGCCGGTGACGAGGTTCGTGGCGCCGGGACCTGAGGTCGCGAAGCACACCCCCACCCGGCCCGAGGCCCGGTAGTAGGCGTCCGCCATGTGCGCGCCGGCCTGCTCGTGCCTCACCAGGACGTGCTTGACGCTCGAGTCGTACAGGGCGTCGTAGACGGGCATGATCGCGCCGCCGGGGTGGCCGAACACGACCTCGACGCCGTGTCGCTCGAGCATCTTCATCACGATCTCTGCACCCTTCACCAGCACCTCCCGCGTCCTGAAAAGCGAGCCCCGCCGCTCCGAGCGAACGTGAGCGGCGGGGCCGAACCAGCAGAGTTACCGACCTAGACGGTCAGCAGGCACGACCCCCTCGGCCTAGTAGCAGGCCGATGGCGAACGCGATGCCGATGGGCCGTCCGGTCATTGCGGGGGAGTATATGCACGGCCCGCCGGCGTGTCAACAACCGCCGCCGGGCGGCGTGACGGCCGCTGTTGCGCGGCTGCGGACGATGATGCACACTGTGGCACGCGGTTTCAGGCGGGGAGGTTGGCCATCGAAATCCTTCGTGTGTCTGGTTCGTCTAGGCCGAACTCGGTAGCGGGAGCCATCGCAGCCCTGCTTCGTAACGAGGGTGAGGTGGAGGTCCAGGCGATCGGCCCTCATGCCGTCAACCAGGCGGTGAAGGCCATCGCCATCGCACGCTCGTACATCCAGGCCGACGGGCTCGGCCTGGTGACGATCCCGTCCTTCGTGAAGCTCGAGCTCCACGACGAGGAGCGCACCGCCGTCCGGTTCGCGGTCGAGTCGTACAAGGAGCCGCACGCTCCGCACCGGGAGCTGCGCGAGCGGCAGGCTCGCGAGCCTCAGGGGGAACCGAGCGAGTGACCGCGGCGCCCGAGGGCGCCGCTCACGATCACGCCCGGCCCAGCGCGCGCACGGCGGCGCTGGAGGCGGTCGTGCGTTCCTTGGGCGGCGCCTACCTGTCGCGCGCGCTCTCGGGCGAGCTCGACAGGGCGCGGCTCGACGGCTACGACCGGTCCCTCGCCTCCGACCTCGCGTACGGCACGGTCAGGCGCCTGCTCGCGATCGACGCGCGCCTGACCCCTTACCTCGAGCGGCCGGACCGCCTGCCGCCGCGCGTGCTCGCGGCGCTGCGCCTGGGCGCCTACGAGCTGCTGTGGCGGGGCACGCCGGCCTACGCGGCCGTCAGCGCCTGGGTCGACGTCGTGAAGGCGATGAGCCAGCGCCACGCCGCGCTCGCGAACGCGGTGCTGCGCCGCCTGGCGCGGGAGGCGCAGGCGCCCGGCCGCACCGGCGCGGCGGCGGGGACGGGCACCGGTGAGCCGGCCGACGCTGAGGCCGCGGCGGGTCAGGGGGCCGGCCCCGGCGCGACCGCGCCCGCCGGCGCCGGCTACGGCCGACCGGCCGCTGCCGGACTGGACCCCGTGCGCGACCTCTCGCTCCCCGGCTGGCTGTTCGAGCGCTTCGCGGCCGCGCTGGGCCGCGAGGCCGCGGTGCGCGCGGCGCTGGGCATGCTCGAGCCCGAGCCCCTGTGGCTGACGGCGCTGCGCGAGGACGCCGAGGAGGCGCTGCGGGCGGAGGGCTGCGAGGTCAGGCCGGGTCCGGAGCTGCCGCTGCCGGAGGGCGGGCCGGCGTGGCCGCGGTCGCTGTCGGTGCGCTCGCCCGTCCCGCTGGCCCGGCTCCGCGCGTTCCAGGAGGGCCTCGTCCAGCCGCAGAACCCGTCCTCGCTGTTCGTGGCCCGGCTGCTCGGCGCGCGCGCCGGCGAGCTCGTCTACGACCTGGCGTCCGGCCAGGGCGTGAAGACGGCGACCCTGGCGGCCAGCGGCGCCCGCGTCGTCGCGGTCGAGCTTTCGGAGAAGCGCGCGGAGGGCGCGAGGCGCAACCTGGCCAGGCTCGGCCTCGAGGCCGAGCACGTCGTCGCCGACCTGGCGGCCGGCTGGCCGGGGCCCGACGCGCCGCTCGGGGACCGCGTGCTGCTCGACGCGCCCTGCAGCGGGACGGGCACGCTGAGGGGCCACCCGGAGATCAAGCTGCGCCTGGCGCCCGAGGACGTGACGAGGCTCGCGGCGCTGCAGGACGACCTGCTGGGCGCCGCCGCGCGCGCGGTGAGGCCCGGCGGCACCCTCCTCTACGCCGTCTGCTCGCTCACGCCCGACGAGGGCGTGGAGCGCGTCGAGGCGTTCCTAGGCGGGACGCCGGGGTTCGCTCCCCTGCCGCTGCCGGAAGCCCCCGGCGTGGTCCTGCCCGCGAGCGTGGGCGCCTACGTCCTGCCCGTGGGCGGGCTCGACGGCTTCTACCTGGCCCTGCTCGTGCGCGCGGCCTGAGTTAGCCTCGGGCATGGCCAGGCAGGAGCCACCGCTGCAGCTCTCGGAACACGTCTACGCGCTGACCGGCGCGGTGAACTCGGCGATCGTCGCGGGCGAGGACGGCCGCGCGGTCCTCGTCGACACGGGCCAGGACTCGGACCACGGCCGGCGCGTCAGGCGCGCCCTCGACGACCTGGGCCTCACGCCGGTGGCGGTGCTGAACACGCACAGCCACGCCGACCACTACGGCGGCAACGACTACCTCGTCAGGCAGTACCCGGAGGCGGTCGTGCACGCCCCGCCGTTCGAGGCGGCGATCATGCGCGCGCCGTACCTCGAGCCCGTCTACCTGTTCCACGGCGCCAAGCCGCCCGCGGAGATGACGACGAAGTGGCTGCAGGCCAAGCCCTCGCCGGTGCACGTGGAGGTCGAGTCGGGCGAGCTCGAGCTGGCGGGGCTCAGGCTGCGGCTCCTGGACGTGCGCGGGCACGCGCACCGCATGTTCGCGGTGCTGGTCGACGACGTGCTGATCGCCTCGGACGCCGTGTTCGGCCCGGCGACCCTCGAGCGCTACCCCCTGCCGTTCGGGCAGGACATCGGGCAGCAGAAGGCCGCGCACGGCGTGGTGGCGGCGAGCGGCGCGCGGGTCGCGCTGCCGGGGCACGGCGAGCCCACGGAGGACCTGGTCGGCCTGGTCGAGGCGAACGCCGCCGCGGTCGCGCGCGCCGAGGGGGCCGTCCTGGCGGCCTGCGACGGGGCAGGCACGGAGGAGGTGCTGGCGCGCGTCGGCGAGGCCCTGGGCCTGCGCATGGACGACCTCCCCCGCTACCACCTGAACCTCTGCACCGTCGCCGCCTACCTCTCGCACCTGCGGGAGACCGGGCGCGTGGAGGCGCGCCTCGAGGGCGGACGGCTGGCCTGGACCGCGGCGTGAGGTCGACGGGCGCGGGAGCAGGCGCGTGAGGCTGAGGAGCGCGGGCGCCGCGCGGACGGTCACCGGGAGCTGCCACCTGCTCGAGGCCGACGGTGCCCGGGTGCTCGTCGACTGCGGCCTGTTCCAGGGACCCGCCGCGCTCGAGGCGCTGAACCGCGGCCCCTTCCCCTTCGACCCGGCCTCCCTGGACGCCGTGCTCGTCACGCACGGGCACCTCGACCACGTCGGCCGGCTGCCGCTGCTGACGCGCCTCGGCTACCGGGGACCGTTCCACGCCACGGCCGGCACCCGCGAGATCGCCGCGATCATCCTGCGCGACGCCGCCGCGCTGCAGCGTGAGGACCACGAGCGCGAGCTGCGCCGGGCCGGACGCGGGGGTCGCGGCCGCGCGGTGCCCCTGCCCCTGTTCGCGCCCGAGGACGCCGAGGAGGCGATCGCCCGCTTCGCCCCGGTGGCCTACGACGAACCGTTCGAGCCCGCGCCGGGGGTCGTCGTCACGTACCGGCGGGCCGGGCACATCCTCGGCAGCGCGTACCTCGAGGTCGAGGCCGAGGGGAGGAAGGTCGTCTTCTCGGGCGACCTGGGCAACAGGCAGAGCTCGCTGCACCCGACCGCGGCGCCTCCCGAGGGCGCGGACGCCGTCGTCCTCGAGACGACCTACGCCGACAGGTCCCACCGCTCGCTCGCGGAGACGCGAGACGAGTTCGCGTGGGTGCTGAACCAGGCGCTGGAGGCCGGTGGCAACGTCATCGTGCCCACGTTCGCCGTGGAGCGCGCCCAGCAGGTGCTCTACGAGGTCTACCGGATGAAGAGCGCGGGCCAGCTTCCAGACGTACCGGTCTATCTAGACTCGCCGATGGCCACGCTCGTCACGCGCGTCTACGGGCGAGGCGTCGGCGAGCTACTGCCTGAGGTCGCCGAGGTATTCGCCCGCGGCGGCGACCCCCTCAGGCCGCCGTCGCTCCGGTTCACGGTAACCGCCGAGGAGTCCAAGCGGCTCAACGACGTCCGCGGCGGCGCGGTGATCCTGGCGGGGTCGGGGATGATGACCGGCGGACGGGTCCTCCACCACCTGCGCCACAACCTGCCGCGCGAGGCCGCGAGCGTCGTGATCGTCGGCTACCAGGCGCAGGGCACGCTGGGCCGCGCGCTGGTGGACGGCGCCAAGCGCGTGAGGGTCCTCGGCGAGGAGGTCGAGGTGAGGGCCAGCGTGCACACGATCGGCGGCTTCTCCGCGCACGCCGACCGCGACGACCTGGAGGCCTTCCTCGCCCGGTCCGACGGGGCCGAGCTGCTCCTCGTGCACGGCGAGCCTGAGAAGATGGACGCCTTCGCCGCCGCGCAGCGCGCCGCGGGCCGCCGCGTCCGCTGCCCCGAGCTGGGCGTGCCCCTCGAGCTGTGAGGCGGGATCGGCCCGTTCGTAAGCCAGCTTACGGGCGAGGCGCGTAGTCAGCCACCTTACGGAGCGCCCGTACGCGCCGGGGTTCTACTTGGGGCATGGATTGGGAGCTACCCGTCATCGCGCTGCGCACGCAGGTCGTGCTGCCGCGCACGCTCGAGAACGTCGACGTCGGGCGACCCAAGTCGAAGCGCGCGCTGGAGGAGGCGCAGGCGGGCGACAACAGGGTCGTGCTCGTGGTACAGCGCGACGCCCGGGTCGACGACCCCACCGGCGACGACCTTTACTCGGTCGGCACGCTGGCCGTCATCAAGCAGGTGATCCGGCTGCCGAACGACACGCTGCAGGTGCTGGTGGAGGGCCGCGAGCGCGCCCGCATCGAGGAGTACCTGCCCGGCCCGTCGCTGCGGGCCAGGGTCTCGACCGTACCGGAGGTCACCGCCGACTCGTCCTCGCCGCGCGTCCAGGCGCTGGTCGAGCAGGTCAAGTCGGCGTTCGGCGAGTACGCCCAGCAGAACAAGAACCTCAGGCTCGACTCCTTCCACCTCGAGAACCTCAGGGGCATGAAGGAGCCCGGCCCGCTGGCCGACCTGATCGCCAAGTACGCGACATGGGAGGTCGCCGACAAGCAGGCGGCGCTCGAGGAGCCCGACGTCACCAAGCGCCTCGAGCTCGTCTACGGCTTCCTGACGCGCGACCTCGAGCGGTTCGAGACCGAGAAGCAGATCAGCGCTCGCGTCAAGCAGCAGATGGACTCGAACCAGCGCGAGTACTTCCTGCGCGAGCAGATGAAGGCCATCCAGCGCGAGCTGGGGCACGACGAGGCGTCCGAGTCCGAGGAGCTGCGCAAGAAGGTCGAGGAGAAGAAGCTGCCCGAGCACGCGCGTGAGCGGGCGCTGAAGGAGATCGACAGGCTGGAGCGGATGGCCGCCGGCTCGCCCGAGGCCACCGTCGTGCGCACCTACCTCGACACGATCCTCGACCTCCCCTGGACCGAGGTCGACGAGGAGCGCCTCGACGTGGCGTACAGCCAGCAGGTGCTCGACGAGGACCACTACGCCCTCGAGGAGCCAAAGGAGCGCATCGTCGAGTTCCTCGCCGTGAGGCAGCTCACCAAGGACAAGGAGGGCTCCGACTACAAGGCGCCGATCCTCTGCCTGGTGGGCCCGCCCGGCGTGGGCAAGACGTCGCTCGGCAAGTCGATCGCGCGCAGCCTCAACCGCAAGTTCGTGCGCATGAGCCTGGGCGGCGTGCGCGACGAGGCCGAGATCCGCGGGCACCGGCGCACGTACATCGGCAGCCTGCCCGGCCGCATCATCCAGGGCATGAAGACGGCGGGCACGATCAACCCCGTCTTCCTGCTCGACGAGGTCGACAAGATGACCGCCGACTTCCGCGGCGACCCGTCGTCGGCGCTGCTCGAGGTGCTCGACCCCGAGCAGAACAACGCCTTCGTGGACCACTACCTCGAGATCCCCTACGACCTCTCGAAGGTCATGTTCATCACGACGGCGAACACGCTGTTGACGATCCCGCGGCCGCTCCTCGACCGCATGGAGGTCATCCAGATCCCGGGCTACACGCTGCCCGAGAAGGTCGAGATCGCCAAGCGCTACCGCGTCCCGCGGCAGCTCAAGGACCACGGCCTCGAGGGCCGCATCGAGTTCACCGACGGCGCGATCAAGCGCATCATCACCGAGTACACGCGCGAGGCCGGCGTGCGTAACCTCGACCGGCACATCGCCAAGGCCGCGCGGAAGATGGCCAAGGCCTACCTGACCGAGCCCTGGGAGGGCACGCAGGTCGTCGACGAGGTGAAGGTGCGCGAGCTGCTCGGCGTGCCGCCCTACCGCGACGAGAAGGCCGAGAAGGAGCCGCAGGTCGGGCTGTCGCACGGCCTGGCCTGGACGTCCGTCGGCGGCGTCACCCTCGACATCGAGGCCGTCGTCATGCCGGGCAAGGGCAACGTCACCCTCACGGGCCAGCTCGGCGACGTCATGAAGGAGAGCGCCCAGGCGGGCATCGCCTACGTGCGGCGCAACTCGCACGAGTTCGGCATCCCGCCGGACTTCTACGAGAAGCACGACCTCCACGTGCACGTGCTCGAGGGCGCCACGCCCAAGGACGGCCCGTCGGCCGGCATCGCCATGGCCACGGCCGTGGTCAGCGCCCTCACGGGCCGCAAGGTGCGCGGTGACGTGGCGATGACCGGCGAGATCACGCTGCGCGGCCGCGTGCTGCCCATCGGCGGCGTCAAGGAGAAGCTCCTGGCCGCCCACCAGGCCGGCATCAAGACCGTGATCCTGCCCAAGGACAACGAGGCGAACCTCGAGGAGGTGCCCGAGGCGATCCTCGCCGACCTCGAGGTGATCACCGTCAGCGGCTTCCGCGAGGTGCTCGACGTGATGCTCGTCGAGGACGAGGGCCAGCCGCCCACGTTCGTCCCGCCCGTGGCCGAGGACAGGCCGAGCCCGGGGGTCGCCCCGAGCGCCTGAACCCTAGGCCCAGCTACGGAAGGCCGCGGCCGCGCCCACTCGGGGCGCGGCCGCTCTCCGTTCCGCCGCCGGCGCCGGGCCGCTCACTCCACGGCGGCCCGCAGCACCTCGCCGAAGCCGCTCAGCCGGTAGGCCCCCATGGCCGCCGGCAGCAGCGCCGTGGCGCCCGTGGTCAGCTCGAGCTGCTCGCCGCCGGCGAACAGGCGCGCAGCGCCGTCCACCACGGTCAGCAGGTGGCAGCTCTCGGGCGCGGTCGCTCCGGCGGCGTCGGCGTCGGGCCTCAAGAGCACCGCGTCGAGGACGAACTCGGGCCGCGCCACCAGGCGGCGCCAGCGGCCGGGTCCGGGCGCGGGCGGCCGCGGCAGCGTGGCCGGCGCCGCGCTCAGGTCGGCCACGTCCAGGGCCTTGTCCAGGTGCAGCTCGCGCGGCCTGCCCGCGGCGTCGCGCCGGCCGTAGTCGAAGAGCCGGTAGGTGAGGTCGCTCGACTGCTGTACCTCGTAGAGCAGCAGGCCCTTCCCCACCGCGTGCACGGTGCCGGCCGGGTTCACGACGACGTCGCCGGGCCCCACCGCGACGCGCTGGAGTAGCTCGGGCAGCGAGCCGTCCAGGGCGGCGGCTCTGACCTCCTCGCGCGTCACCGGCCGCACGAAGCCGCGCAGCACGTACGCGCGCGGCTCGGCCCGCAGCACGTACCAGGCCTCCGTCTTGCCCAGGTGGCCGGTGGCGGCCTCCCGCCTCAGGGCGTAGTCGTCGTCGGGGTGCACCTGGACCGACAGGTCGTCGGCGGCGTCGAGGAGCTTCACGAGCAGCGCCAGCCGCCGCCCGTAGCGCGCCACCGTGAGCGTGCCCACGAGCTCCTCGCCCCAGCGCTCGGCGAGCTCGGCCACGGTGCTGCCGGCCAGCGGCCCGCGGGCGACGACGCTGGCGCCGTCGGCGAGCCAGGCCTCGCCGAAGGGTCCCGCGCCGGGGTCGACGTCTACCCCGTCCTCCCCCAGCAGCGACCGCAGGGCGCCGCCGCCCCAGACGCGCCTGACCAGGCGCGGCCGCAGCGGCAGCGGGAGACGAAAGACCTCGGCGCTCACCTCAGACGTCCCGCAGGCGCGGGTCCAGGACGTCCCTGATCGCGTCGCCGAGCAGGTTGAAGCCGACGACCGAGAGGAAGATCGCGATGCCAGGGAAGATCGACATCCACGGCGCGCGCACGAACTGGGTGAAGCCGTCGCGGATCATCAGGCCCCACTCGGGCTGCGGCGGCTGCGCGCCGAGGCCGAGGAACCCGAGCGCCGCGACGTCGAGGATCGCCGTCCCGACCGAGAGCGTGAGCTGCACGATCAGCGGCGAGAGGCTGTTCGGCAGGACGTGCTTGAAGACGATCCCCAGCGGGTTCGTCCCCAGGGCCTTCGCCGCCTGGACGTACTCGGTCTCGCGCACCGCCAGCACCACGGAGCGGACGATGCGCGTGTAGAGCGGCACCTGCGTGACCGAGATCGCGATGAGGGCGTTCGTGAGGTTCGGGCCCAGCGTGGCGACGATGACGATGGCCAGCAGCACCCCGGGGAACGCCAGGACGATGTCCATCAGCCAGACGACGAAGGTGTCGAGCCAGCCGCCCACGTAGCCGGCGGCGAGGCCGAGCAGCGTGCCGGTCACGGCCGCGAACGTCACGGCCAGCAGGCCCACGCGCAGGCTGATGCGCCCGCCGTGCCAGACGCGGGTGAACTGGTCGCGTCCGAGCTCGTCGGCGCCGAACCAGTGCTCGGCGCTGGGCGGCGCCAGGCGGGCCCGCAGGTCGCGGTCGCGCGAGGCGTCGTAAGGCCTCAGCACCGGCGCGAGCAGCGACGCGAGCACGAAGAAGCCGACGATGAACAGGCCCAGGAGGCCCGTCGGGTGGCGGAAGAAGCGGCGGAACGCGTCGGTGGCGAGGGAGCGGCCCCTCACCGGGGACGCGGCCGAGGCGGTGGCAGCGGCGACGTCGCTCACGAGTACTGGATCCTAGGGTCGATGAGGGCGTAGGTCACGTCGACGAGCAGGTTCACCAGGGCGAAGACGACCGACACGAACAGCACCCCGCCCTGGATGACGGGGTAGTCGCGCGAGGCGATGGCGTCGTACACCCACCGCCCGATGCCCGGCCAGCTGAAGACCGTCTCGGTCAGCAGCGCGCCCGAGAGCAGCGAGCCGAAGGACAGGCCGATCACCGTCACCACCGGCAGCAGGGCGTTGCGCAGCGCGTGGACGCGCACGACGCGAGCCTCGCTCAGGCCCTTGGAGCGCGCGGTGCGCACGTAGTCCTGGCCCAGCACGTCGAGCATCGCCGAGCGCGTCATGCGCACGATGATCGCCAGCGGGATCGTGCCCAGCGCGATCGCGGGCATCACCAGGTGCCTGGCCGCGTCGGCCGCCACCTCGAGGCGCCCGCGCAGGAGAGAGTCGAGGACGTACATGCCCGTCAGCGGCTCGACCGACATGCTCACCGAGAGTCGCCCGGACGGCGGCAGCCAGCCTAGCGTCACGGAGAACACGTAGATGAGGATGATCGCCAGCCAGAAGACCGGGAACGACACGCCCGAAAGCGCCAGCAGCATTATCGACGTGTCGGCGACCGTGCCGCGGCGCGTGGCGGCGAACACGCCCGCCGGGATCCCGATGGCGACGGCGAAGACCATCGCCGCCAGGGTCAGCTCGAAGGTGGCGGCGAAGCGGTGCCTGAGGCTCTCGGTGATGGGGATCAGCGTGTAGATCGAGCGCCCCAGGTCTAGCCGCACCAGCCCGGCCATGTACGAGAAGTACTGGCTGTCGAAGACGTCGCGCCACTGGCCCGTCTGGCGCGCCTTCTCGAGGTTGAAGAACAGCGGGCGGTCGAGCCCGAGGTCGGTGCGCAGGCGCTGGACGAGGTTGGGCGCCGCGCGCTGGCCCAGCATGGCCGTCGCTGGGTCGCCGGGTATCACGCGCGTGAGGAAGAAGATGAGGAGCGTCACGCCGATCAGGACGGGCACGAGGCCCAGCACGCGGCGCAGTAGGTAGGCGGTCAAAGAACGTGGTCCTCGCGAGATAGGGGCGCGGTAGGGCGGCCCTCGCGTGGGGCCGCCCTACCGTCGCTAGCGTGCCTTCACTCGGCCTTGGTGACCGTGTGCAGGCTGACCGACGAGTAGCCGAGCGGGCTGGGGACCCAGCCGTCGATGCTCGCGCGCGTCGCGTTGAGCGTGCGGTTGTGCGCGAACGGGATCATCGGGACGTCGCGGACGACGTTGTTGCCGATCTGCGTGTAGAGGCTCGCGCGGACCTCGGGGTCGGCGATCTGGCGGGCCTGCTGGAGCAGGTCACGCGTCTCGGGGTCGTCCCAGCCGATGTCGCTCGGGGCCGACGGGCCGAAGAACGTCATCAGGAAGTTGTCCGGGTCGGCGTAGTCGGCGTTCCAGCCCAGCATGTAGATCGGGAACTTGCCGGTCTGGTAGTCGGCCAGGTAGGTCGTCCAGTCCTCGGTCTGGAGGTTCACCTGGATGCCGACGTCGGCCAGGTAGCTGGCGATCGTCTCGGCGATCGGCTGCGGCGCCGGGTAGTACGGGCGGCTGACCGGCATGTACCAGAAGTCGATCGAGAAGCCGTTCGGGTAGCCGGCCTCGGCCAGGAGCTCCTTGGCGCGCTCCGGGTCGTACGCGTACGGCCACGGCTCGGGCTGGCCGAACATGGTCGAGGGGATGAAGCCCTTGGCCGGGACGCCCAGGCCGCCGTAGAAGGCGTCGATGATCGCCTCGCGGTCGATCGCGTGGGCGATCGCCTGGCGCACGAGCAGGTTGTCGAGCGGCTCGTTGGCCTGGTGCAGCGCGAGGTAGCCGACGTTCAGCTCGGTCTCGGGGATCATCGCCTTCAGGTTCGGGTCGCTCTCGATCGTCGCCAGGTCGTCGACGGACAGCAGCACGGCGATGTCGATCGTGCCGGCCTGGAGCTCGGCGAGGCGCGCGGTCGGCTCGGCGATGCCGCGGAACACGACCTGCTGCACCTGCGCCGGGCCGCCCCAGTAGTCCTCGTTGCGCTCGAGGACGATGCGCTCGCCTTCGATCCACTCGACGAACTTGAAGGGGCCGGTGCCGACGGCGCCGACGGACGGCGTGCCGTAGGCGACGCCGTGCTCCATGATCGCGGCCGGGCTGCTGAACTGGAAGTAGACCGCCGCGAACAGGGCCGGGAGGAACGGCGCCGGCTGGGTCAGCGTGATCTGGACCTCGTGGTCGTTGACCACGGTGACCTCTTCGATGAGGTTGCCCTCGCCGATCGGGCCGCCGAACACCCAGCCCCAGGGGACGAAGGTCTTGCCCTGGTCACGGCCGCTGTAGGGGTGGTTCGGGTCGTTCCAGCGGTCGATGTTGAACTTCACGGCCTCGGCGTCGAACGGCGTGCCGTCGTGGAACGTGACGCCCTGGCGCAGCACGAAGTTCCAGACGGTGGCGTCCTCGTTCGCGCGCCACTCGGTGGCCAGGCCGGGGCGCAGGTCCGTGCCGCCGGGGACGAAGTCCACGAGGCGCTCCGTGATCTGCGACGAGACCACCAGCGAGTTGCCGTCCTGCGAGTCCACGGCGTCGAGCGACGAGGGGAACCCGCTCGTGCCGTAGACGAGCGTCTGTGCGCTCGCTAGCCCTAGCAACACCAGGGCCAGGAGGGCTGCCATCAGCTTCTTCATGACACCTCCGAGAACCGCCGGTCCGCCCTTCAGGGGCGGGACCCTTCGAGGTCCGGTTCGTTGTGGAGAGTATCACAGTGTCCGTCGGCCACGACGCTCGCTCGCTTAGCTAGCGTTCATGTAAGGCCTGGCACGGCCTCCGGGACCAGGACGCCGTCGGCGAGCCGGTAGACGGACACCCGCCCGCCTCCGTCCCGCGCCTCGCCCAGCAGCGTCTCGTCGTGCGTGACGAGCACGACGGCCTTGCCCTCAACGGCGGCGAGGTCGCGCAGCAGGCGGAAGACCTCCAGCGCGCGGGGCCGGTCCAGCGAGCCCGTCGGCTCGTCGGCGATCAGGCACGGCGGGTCGAGGGCCAACGCCCTGGCGACCGCGGCCCGCTGGCGCTCGCCGCCGGAGAGGTGGGCGGGCAGGTGCCCCTCGCGGTGCGAGAGGCCCACCAGGGCCAGCAGCTCCCTGCCGCGCCTCTCGTCGACCTCGCCGACGATACGCATGGGCAGCAGGGCGTTCTCGAGCGCCGTCAGGTCCTCGAGGAGGTAGTGCTGCTGGAACACGAGCCCCACGTTGCGGGCGCGCAGCGCCGTGAGCCGGGAGCGCGAGAGGGCGCCGAGGCGCGTCCCTCCCCACCAGACCTCGCCGGCGTCCGGCCTGTCCAGGCCGGCGAGGATGTGAAGTAGTGTGGTCTTCCCCGAGCCGCTCGGCCCGAGGACCACGGCGAGCTCGCCGGCGTCCACGCGGAGGTCGACGCCGCGCAGCACCTCGACGACGGCGGCCGGCGTGCGGAAGCGGCGTTCGACCCCTTCACACGCCAGGACGCTCGTCACGCTGGTACTATACGTGCTGGAGCGCGAAACCCGGGTCCCGCCCCGCGTGCGGCCCCCTTGGAGGTCAGATGGCAGCCGAGAGCGTCGGCGAGATCAAGCAGCAGCTAGCGAAGGTCCCGCTCTTCCACGGGGTGCCCGACCGCGCCCTCGAGATCGCGGCCTCGGCGGTCCGGAAGCGGGTGTTCGAGCCGGGGGCGACGATCTTCCAGGAGGGTGACAAGGGGGAGGCGCTCTACATCATGGCCAAGGGCCTCGTGAAGCTGTCGAAGGTCGACCTCGGCGGCCACGAGAAGACCCTGGCCATCCTCCAGCCGCCGGAGTTCTTCGGCGAGATGGCCCTGCTCGGCCAGACCACGCGCAGCGCGACGGTCACGACGCTGAACGAGGTGCACTGCTACCTGCTTTTCAACGACGACTTCCGCCGCCTGCTCTCCGAGTACCCGGCGATGAACCTCAACCTGACCACTACGCTGGCCGCCCGCCTGCGCGGCATGGACGACGAGTCCCAGGTGCTCTCGTACCAGGACGCACAGGGCCGCGTGGCCTACGTCCTGCTGCGCCTCTACCGCGGCGGGGTCGTCGACCTCGACGAGGACAGGGCCCTGGTGCGGCTCACGCACCAGGAGCTGGCGAACCTGGCCGGCACGTCGCGCGAGACCGTCACGCGCGCCCTGAAGGCGCTCGAGGGCGAGGGCGTGATCGAGACCCGGCCCAAGGAGGTCTACATCACCGACCCCGAGGGCCTCGAGGAGATCCTGCACGGCATCAGGTAGCACGGCATCAGGTAGCGGCGCCGGGTCCCGTCCGCGCTCCGCCCTGAGCGGCCCGGGCGGGGTTCGTGCCGCCGGTCGCGGGCCGTACCGTCAGGTCGCCGCGGTCGCCGCGTCGCGAGCGAGGCGTTCCTCCAGCCGCTCGCGCAGCCGCAGGCGCACCGTCGGCCACGTCACGTCGGTGATCGAGAAGATCACGCTGTCGCGCACGTAGCCGTCCTTCGCGACCATGTGGCGCCGCAGCACGCCCTCGAACTGGGCGCCCAGCGCCAGGATCGCCCGCTGCGAGCGCAGGTTGCGGGCATCGGTCTGGATCTGCACGCGGTGCACGCCCAGGCCCTCGAACGCGAGCTCGAGGAGCAGCAGCTTGCACTCGGTGTTGACGGCGGTGCGGAACACCCGCGGGTGGTACCAGGTGTAGCCGAGCTCGCAGCGCGCGTGCCGCGCGTCGTAGGCGCGCAGCCGCGAGGTGCCGATCACCGCACCAGAGAGGTCCCGCACCGTCACCACGTGCGCGGTCCCAGCGGCGACCTCGGCGAGGGCCTCGGAGAAGTAGGCCTGGCCCTCGGCGTCGTCGCGCGGGGTGGACGTCAGCTCGTACTCCTCAGGAGTGGCCCTGGCGATCTCCATCAGGGCGGGCACGTCGTCCCAGGAGAGCGGCGTGAGGCGGACGACCCGCCCCTCGACCGCGCCGTCGTAGGGCAGCCTGATGCGCGGCGTCACGCCTGGGACTCTACCGCCGGCGGGACCGGCTCCTCGTCGAGGTCGAGCGTGAACGGGACGATCTCGGCGTGCTCGACGTGCCGGTCGACGCCGACGATGCTGCTGATCACCACGCCGTGCGTGACGACGATCAGCGTGTTGAAGCGGCGGTAGCGGCGCAGCACGCCGAGGACGCGGGCCCTGACCTCCTCCAGGCTCTCCCACGGCGCCGGCTCCGGCGCGGGGGCGGTGCCGGAGAGGGTCTTCTTGGCCTCGGCCAGCATCTTCTCGTCGTAGTCCGCCAGCGGGTCCTTCTGCGGCAGCCACTCGTGAAGGTCGTGCTCCACGTACAGGGGCTTGTTGAGGGCCCTGGACAGCAGCGCCCCCGACTCGAGCGCCCGGGTGAACGTGCTGCAGAGGATCGCCTCCGCCTCCTTCAGGCGGTAGTCACGGGCGATGGTGTCGATCTGCAGCCGGCCGAGCTTCGTCAGCGGCGCGAAGTCCTTGGCCCATCCCCTGGCCCCCCGCGACTCCACGAGCGCCCAGTCGGTCTCGCCGTGGCGCACGAAGAGCAGGTTCACGCAGTTCTCCTCCCACCGGGTCGACGGTGGCCCGGAACGTCAGGCATCGACACACCTCGGAGGCGCTCACCGCGGTCTGCCAGCGGACCTCGCGGGGTACTGGGACCGTGCCGCGCGTCATGAGGAAGCGTAGCGCCGCCCCTCGGGCGGGGGCTGTCGGAAGTCTTACTAAAGCGCGTGGGGCACGGAGGGTCCGGGTGTATCGCACCTCCCGAGGTCGCCCGGCCGCAGCCGGGGCCGTGGGTAAGATGTGCGCCGTATGCCTCCCCTCGTCGACCTCTACCGCCGGGCGGTCCTCGCCACGGCGGAGGCCCGCTGGGTCAGGGGGTTCGTCGAGAGGAACGGCTGGAGGCTCGGCGTCGGCCGGTTCGTCGCCGGGCAGGACCTCGAGGCGGCGCTCCCCAAGCTGAAGGCGATCGAGGCCAGCGGCAAGGGCGTGATCGTCGACGTGCTGGGCGAGTTCGTGGCGTCCGAGGAGGACGCCCGCGCCTCCGCCGCGCGCATCGCCGCCGCCGTCGAAGGCGTCCACGCCGCCGGGGTGGAGCCGTACTTCAGCGTCAAGCCCACCCAGCTGGGCCTCGGCGTCTCCCCCGACCTCGCGCTCGAGCTGGCCGACGGCCTCGCCAGGCGCATCGGCGCGGTCGGGGGCACGATGTGCCTGGACATGGAGAGCTCCGGCTACGTCGACGGCACGCTCGAGCTCTACCTGGAGCTGCGCCGGCGCGGCCACGACCACGTGGCCACCGTCCTGCAGAGCTACCTGCGCCGCACGCCCGCGGACCTCGAGCGCCTGCTGGAGCAGGCGCCGCGGCCCACCCTGCGCATCGTCAAGGGCGCGTACAACGAGCCCGAGTCGGTGGCGCTGCGGTCGCGGCGCGAGGTCGCCGACGCCTTCATGGCGCTGGTGGCGCGCGGGCTGGCCTGCGGGGCGCACATCGACGTCGCCACGCACGACGAGCGGCTGCTCGAGCGCGCCCTGGCGCACGTCGACGGGGCCGGCCTGGGTCCGGAGGCGTACGGCGTGCAGATGCTCTACGGCGTCCGCCCGCACCTACAGGACCGCCTCGCCGCGGCCGGCCGGCCGGTGCGCCTCTACGTGCCGTTCGGCGACGACTGGTACGGGTACTACAGCCGCCGCCTCGCCGAGAGGCCGGCGAACCTGGCCTTCGTGCTGCGGGGCCTGTTCGGGTGAGCGCCCGGACGTCGCGCCGCGGCGCCTCTAAGTCGATACCAGCGCGCCCGCCCGAGCGCGGGTGAGCGCCGACGGGAGAGCGACATGGAACCGTTCGAGCCGTACCGCAACGAGCCGATCCTCGACCTCGCGAACCCCGACGTCCTCGCGAGCTTCCGCCGCGCGCTCGACGACGTCAGGGGCCGCCTCGGCGCCGACTACCCGCTGGTGATCGGCGGCGAGCGCGTCCACACCGCCGAGCGCCTCGATTCCCTCGACCCCTGCTTCCCCGACAGGGTCGTCGGGCGGGCGTCGATGGGCAAGGCCGAGCACATCGAGGCCGCGTTCGACGCCGCCTACCGCGCCTACGCCGAGTGGTCGCGCCTGACGATGGTCGAGCGCGCCCGCTACCTCGTGAAGCTGGCCGCGATCATGCGGCGGCGCCACGAGGAGCTGGCCGCGTGGGAGGTCTTCGAGGCGGCCAAGAACTACGCCGAGGCCAGCGCCGACGTCGCCGAGGCCATCGACTTCTGCGAGTACTACGCGCGCGAGGCGCTGTACCTCGAAGGGTTCGCCCGCGCCCACCGCTTCCCCGGCGAGGAGAACACGAGCTTCTACGTGCCGATGGGCGTGGGCGTGGTCATCCCGCCGTGGAACTTCCTGCTCGCGATCCTGGTGGGCACGACGGTGGCGCCCGTCGTCGTCGGCAACACCGTGATCGTCAAGCCGTCGCCCAGCACGCCGGTGATCGCCGCGAAGTTCATGGAGATGGTCGAGGAGGCCGGCTTCCCGCCCGGCGTGATCAACCTCCTCACCGGCGCCGACGCCGACCTCGGCGACGCGCTCGTCGACCACCCGCGCACGCGCTTCGTGAACTTCACCGGCTCCGTCGCGACGGGCCTGCGCATCAACGAGCGCGCCGCCAGGCACCAGCCCGGCCAGCGCTGGGTCAAGCGCGTCTACCTCGAGATGGGCGGCAAGGACGCCCTCATCGTCGACGAGACGGCCGACCTCGACCTCGCGGTGAGCGCCGCCGTCACCAGCGGCTACGGGTTCCAGGGCCAGAAGTGCTCGGCTATGAGCCGGCTGATCGTCGTCGACGACGTCTACGACGAGGTGCTCGAGCGCTTCGTGGCCGGGGTCGAGGCGCTGCGCGTCGGCCCGGCCGAGGAGAACGCCGACGTCTGCGCGGTGATCAACCAGCGACAGTTCGAGAAGGTCCTCGGCTACTGCGAGTCGGGCAAGCGCGAATCTCGCCTCGTCACCGGCGGCGGACGCGCCGCCGACGCCGGCCCGGGCTACTACGTCCAGCCCACCGTGTTCGCCGAGGTCCCGCCCAGCGCCACCATCGCGTGCGAGGAGATCTTCGGGCCGGTGGTGGCCGTGATGCGCGCGAAGGACTTCGACCAGGCGCTGGAGTACGCGAACTCCACCACCTACGCCCTCACCGGCGGGGTCATCAGCCGCGACCGCGCCCGCATCGAGCGCGCCCGCCGCGAGTTCCGCGTCGGCAACCTCTACGTGAACCGCAAGATCACCGGGGCCCTCGTCGGCGTGCAGCCGTTCGGCGGGTTCGACCTGTCGGGCACGAACTCGAAGGCCGGCGGCCCCGACTACCTGCGCCTGTTCGTGGAGATGAAGACGGTCAGCGAGCGGTTCTGAGGAGGGCGGCGCCGGCGGGCCGCGTCGCGAGGCGGACATGCCGTGGGGGAGCGCGCTCGCCGCGCACCTGGCGAACGTCCCTGGCGCGCGGTGCGCCCGCACCGTAGCCTGCGGCGTCGGGCCGGGCGCACCGCGCCAGGTATCGTGGGTCACGGACCCCGAGGGCGTCCCCGACGATCCCCTCGGGGGTGACTGCGGGGGAACCGCGTTCTCGTCAGCCAGCACCCGCACCGTCGCCGGGCCACGGGCCTGGCGAAGGGAGGAGGTGGCGTTCCACGTTCAGGCGTCTGCTCGTGCCGCTCGACACGTCGCCGCGTGCCGAGGCGGCCCTCGGCCACGTCAAGGCGTTGAACCGCGTCGCCCCCGTGTCCGTCACGCTCCTGCACGTCCTCGAGCCGTCGGCGGGCGCCGCGGGCTGGGACCCTCTCGCCTACGAGTTCGAGCGCGGTCGCGCCATGGCGTACCTCGAGGAGGTCGCCTCGCGCCTCGAGGGCGAGGTGGAGGACGTGCAGGTCGCCGTCGTGGACGGGCACGCCGCCGACGCGATCGCCCGCTGGGCGGTCGAGCACGACATCGACCTGGTCGTGCTCTGCGCGCACGGCCACGGCGGGCCTAACGGGGCCGGCATCGGCTCCGTGGCGCACAAGCTGTTCTCGCTCGCCAGCGTATCCGTGCTCCTGGCGCGGCCCGGCGCCCCGCCGCCGGCGGACGACGCCGGCGCGATCGGCTACCGGCGCATCGTGGCGCCGCTTGACGGCTCGCAGCGCGCCGAGTACGCGCTGGGCGCCGCCGGGCAGCTCGCCAAGGCTCACGGCGCCGAGCTGCTGCTCTGCCACGTGCTCACCCCGGTGGAGCTCCTCTCGGGCACCCTCCGCTCGCCCGAGGCCCAACGGCAGCTCGCGAGGCTGATGGAGGCCAACCGCACCGAGGCCGAGGCCTACCTGGCCGGCCTCGCCGGACGCATGACGACGGAGGGCATCAAGGCCCGCGGCGTCGTCCACGGCCAGCCCGACGCGCCCGACCACCTGCACGAGGCGGTCGCGCGCGAGGCGCCCGACCTGGTGGTCCTCTGCGCCCACGGGGCCTCGGGCGCCGGCAGGCTGCCCTACGGCCGCGCGGTGCAGACGCTGGCGCGCTTCGGGACGTCGCCGATTCTCGTGGTCCAGGACCTTGAGGCCGGCGCGGTCGGAGCCGCGGTGGCTGCCGCCTCCGACCAGCGCCCGGGCCACTGAGGGCGCCATGACGCCGCCCACGGGAGCCGGCCGCGCAGGCTGGGAGGAGGCCCTGACGGCCGCCGTCGAAGTCCCCCGCGAGCGCACCGCCCCGGACCGCCTGGACCTCCCGCGCGTACCGCGGGCCCTCGTGCGGGCGCTGGCGGCGCGCGAGGAGCAGGGGCCGCCCAGCACTGGCCGCGAGTGGCTGCTCGACAACTGGCCCACCGTGCAGCGCGCCGTCAGGCACGTCGCGACGGGTCTGAGGCCGGCCGACCTGCGGCTGCTGCCCCGGTACGCCGCGGGGCCGCTGGCCGGCAGGTACCGCGCCGCCGCGATGGCCGAGGCGGCGCTCGACCTGGCCGCGGGCGAGTTCGCACCCGACGAGCTGCGCCTCGTCGTCGAGCGCGTCGCGGCCACGGGCACCCTGACCCAGGCCGAGCTCTGGTCGCTGCCGAACTTCCTGCGCCTCACCGCGCTGCGCCGCCTCGAGGGGCGCCTGGACGCGCTGCTCGACCCCAGCCCCACCGCCGAGGCGAACGCGGAGGTCGCCTCCGCCGTCAGGAGCCTGGTGGCGCTGGAGCGGTGGAACTGGCTGCGCTTCGTCGAGGAGCTCTCCCCCGTCGAGGCCGTCCTGCGCCGCGACCCCGCGGGCGTCTACGCCCGGATGGACTTCCCCTCGCGCGACCACTACCGCCACGCCGTCGCGCGCTTCAGCGCCGCCAGCGACGTGCCGGAGCACGAGGTCGCGCGCGCCGCCGTCGACCTCGCCGCCGCGGCCGGCGCCGGGTCCCCTCCCGAGGCCAGGCACGTCGGCTACTACCTCGTCGACGCCGGCGCCGCCGACCTGGCCGAGCGCCTCGGCCTGAGGCGCGACCACCGCCTGGTGCGGGCGCTGAGGCTGCCGGCCGAGAGGGCGTGGCTCTACGCGCCGGCGGTCGCGGTCGTCGCCGCCGCGCTCGCGCTGCCCGTCGTGGCGGCCGCCGCCTCCGTGGCGCCCTGGTTCGCCGCCGTCGCCGCCCTGCTGGCCCTCGCCCCGGCCGTGACGAGCGCGACGGCGCTCGTGCACTGGGCCGTGGCGCGGTCGGTCCCGCCGCGGGTCCTGCCGCGCTTCGACCCCGAGCGCGGCGTTCCGGAGGGGGCGGAGACGCTGCTGGTGGTGCCCGCGATCGTGGCGAGCCAGGAGGACGTGGACGCGCTGGTCAGGCGGCTCGAGCTGCACCACGCGGCCGACCCCGACCCGCGCATCTGGTACGCCCTGCTCACCGACTTCGCCGACGCCGACGCCGAGCGTCAGCCCGGCGACGACGATCTCCTCGCCTACCTCAGGCGCCGCGTGGCCGACCTCGACGCCAGGCTCGCGGGCGGCGAGCGCCGCTTCCACGTGCTGCACCGCGGGCGGCGCTTCAACCGCGGCGAGGGGAAGTGGATCGGCTGGGAGCGCAAGCGCGGGAAGATCGAGGAGCTCGTCAGGCTCCTGACGACGGGCGACCCCGGCACCTTCCTCGACGACCCGCTGGGCCCCGAGCTCAGGGGCCGCATCTCGTTCGTCCTGACCCTCGACGCCGACACGACCCTGCCGCCCGGCGAGGCGAAGCGGCTCATCACCTGCCTCGCCCACCCGCTTGTTAGGCCGCAGGTCGCGGCGGGCGGCGGCGGGCTGCGGCGCGGCTACACCTTCGCCCAGCCGCGCCTCGACGAGCACCCCGAGTCTGAGCGCGCCACCTACCTGCGCCTGCTGATGGCCGGCGGGGCGCCGATCGACCTCTACCACCACCGCGTCTCGAACGCGTTCATGGACCTCTTCGGCCGCGGGCTGTTCCAGGGCAAGGCCCTCTTCGACGTGCGCGCCTTCGCCGCCACGGTGCTGGGCCGGGTACCCGAGAACGCGCTCCTGAGCCACGACCTGCTCGAGGGGATGCTCGGCGGCGTCGCCCACGTCGGCGACTGCCAGGTGCTGGAGCGCGAGCCGCGCAACCACCTGGCCGAGATGGTGCGCCTCGACCGCTGGACGCGGGGCGACTGGCAGGTGCTGCCGTTCCTCCTGAGGCCCGGCCTGCTCGGACTGGCGCGGGCGGTGAGGGTGGCGCGCTGGCAGGCGACCCTGCCGCTCGTCACGAGCCTGGCCCGTCCCAGCGAGGTCGCCCTGCTGGCGCTGGGCTGGCTGGCGGGTGCTCCGAACGCGCTGACCTGGACGCTCTTCGTGCTGGCGTTCGAGGCGCTGCCCGAGCTCCCCGAGCTGCTCGACAGGCTCCTCCACCTGCGCGGGCCGGGCGCGCTGCGGGCGGGCACCACCGCGGCCCTGCGGTACGTGGGCCGCCTGGCGTGGCGCGCCACGGTGCTGGCGCACGACGCCTGGGTGCGCGTGCGCGCGATCGCCGTCACGCTGGCGCGCCTGACCGTCACGCGCCGCCACCTGCTGCAGTGGACGACGGCCGCGGGCGCCGAGCGGGAGCTCGCGCGGCCGACGCCCGGCCTGGCGTGGCGTCGCATGGCCGTCTCCCCCGCCCTCGCCGCGCTCCTGGCCGCCGCTCTGGCGGCGTTCGCGCCCGCGGCGGTGCCGGGCGCGGCCTGGGTGCTGACGCTCTGGGCCGTCGCGCCCTGGCTCGTCGCGCTCACGGGCCAGAGCGTCCCCGAGCACGCCCAGACGCTGAGCCCCGAGCAGCGCGTGCGGCTCAGGCGGCTCGCGCGGCAGACGTGGCACTTCTTCGAGCGCTTCGTCGGGCCCGAGGACAACTGGCTGCCGCCGGACCACTTCCAGGAGGAGCCGCTGGGGACGGTCGCGCACCGCACCTCCCCCACGAACGTCGGCCTCTACCTGACCTCGTGCGTGACGGCCTACGACCTCGGGTACCTCGGCTTCGTCGGCCTCACCGCGCGCCTGGCGCGGACCTTCGAGACGCTGGGTCGCCTCGAGCGCGTGCGGGGCCACTTCCTGAACTGGTACGACACGCGGACGCTGAGGCCGCTCAGGCCCCGGTACGTCTCCGCCGTCGACAGCGGCAACCTCTTGGCCGCGTTCATCACCCTGCGCCAGGCGCTCCTCGAGCTGCCGGGGCAGCGCACCTGGCGGCGCGAGCGCTGGGAGGGCCTGCTCGACGGGCTGGGAGTCTACGGCGAGGTCGTGGCCGCGCTGGACCCGCAGGGACCGACGCGCGGGCTGATCGCCTCGCTGCGCGCCGAGGTCGAGGCCGCCCTCGACGACGAGCGCCGGTGGCCGGCCCTGCTCGTCTCGCTGCGCCGGCGCCTGGCCGCGGTCGACGAGAGCGTGCTGCCGCTCCTGCGCGGCGCGCGGCGCTTCAGCGCCGAGCAGCTAGCGGCCCTCGCCGAGTGGCGGACGCGCGTGGCCGCCGACGCCGAGGCGCTCGAGCGCGACGTCGCGCTGCTGCTGCCGTGGCACCGCGCGCTCGCCGAGCCGCCGGCGGCGCTGCGGCGCGCCCAGGCCACGGGGCGAGCGGCCCGCGCCTGGGAGACCCTGGAGGCCCTGCCCGTCAGCGCCGCGCTGGCCGAGCTGCCGAACGTCTACGCCCGCGCCCGCCGGGCCGCCTCGGAGCTGCGGGAGGCCGCCGCCGCGGAGATGAGCGGCCTGGGCCGGCACGGCGCCGTGGAGTGGTGCGACCGCCTGCGCCGGGCGATCGACGCGGCCGAGGACCTGCTGCGCACGACGCTCGACACGGCCGCCCACCTCGCCGACATGTGCGAGGCGTTCGTCGCCGAGACCGAGCTCGGCTTCCTGTTCGACGACTGGCGGCGCGTGTTCAGGCTCGGCTACCGGCCCGACGAGGACGAGCTCGACGAGCCCGCCTACGACATGCTCGCCTCCGAGGCGCGCCTGCTCTCCCTGGTAGCGATCGCGCTGCAGCGCGTGCCGGCGGACCACTGGGTGCACCTCTCGCGGCCCTTCGCCGGCGTGGGCGGCCGCCGCACGCTCCTGTCGTGGAGCGGCACGGCGTTCGAGTACCTGATGCCGCCGCTGCTCACGAGGATGCCGCGCTGGACGCTGCTCCACGACGCCTGCGTGAGCGCCGTGCTCGCCCAGCGCGCCCACGCGCGGGTCCGCGGCACGCCCTGGGGCGTCTCCGAGTCGGCGTTCGCCCTGGTCGGCGCCGACGGCGAGTACCAGTACCGCGCCTTCGGCGTCGAGGACCTCGCCCTGCGCCGCGACGTCCGCGACCACGTGATCGCCCCGTACGCGTCGGTGCTCGCGCTGCCCGTCGCGCCGCAGGCGGTGCTCGAGAACCTCGCCGCCCTCGAGGAGCAGGGGGCGCGCGGCGTCTACGGCCTCTACGACGCCGTCGACTACACGCCCGAGCGCGTCCCCCTCGGGAAGGACGCCGTCGTCGTGCGCACCTACATGGCCCACCACCAGGGCATGGTCATGTGCGCTCTCGGCAACGCGGTGGCCGAGACCGACCTGCCCTCGCGGTTCCACGCCGACGCCAGGGTCGCGGCCGTGACGCCCGTGCTCTACGAGCGCACGCCGCTCGCCGGCCCGCTGGAGCGGCCCGAGCACGCACGCCCCGGCGAGGCGCCCCTCGGCGCCCCCGTGCCCGTGGAGGCGTGGCACGTCGTGCCGCGCGGACGCGCGCCGCTCGCGTTCCAGCTCGGCAACGGCCGCTACCACCTCCTCCTCGACGACCGCGGGGGCGGACGCGCGCAGTGGCGCGGCGTCGCCCTGTCGCGTTGGCGCCCCGACCCCGTCCTCCCCGAGGGCGGCTCCTGGCTCTACCTCACCGACCTCGACACCGGCCGCACCCGGCCACTGCTGGCCCCTGCGGCGGCGGCCGCGCCGGGCTTCGAGGTCGAGGCGCTGCCGCACATGGTCAGGTACCGCGTCAGGGGCGACGGGCTGCTCGTCACCGTCGAGGCCTCGGTCGACCCCGACCACGACGTCGAGGTGTGGCGGGTCGAGGTCGGCGAGCTCGACGGCCGGCCGCGGCGGCTGGCGGTCACCCGGGCGACCGAGCCGGCGCTGGCGCCCGACGCCGAGGACCGCCGACACCCGGCGTTCGCGAAGCTCTTCGTCGAGGCGCAGGAGCCCTCGCCGGGCGTGGTCGAGCTGCGGCGCCGCCGCCGCTCGCCGCGCGACCCCGAGGTGGTGTGGCGGCACGCCGTCGTCGCGCCCGTTGGCCAGCAGCCGCCGGTCAGCGTCGAGACCGACAGGGAGCGCTTCCTCGGCCGCTGGGGCGACTACCGCCTGCCGGCGGCGCTGCGGGAGCCGCGGCCGCTGGGCGGCGTCGTCGCGAACCCGCTCGACCCGGTCGTCGCGCTGAGGACGGAGGTCGCGGTGACGGCGCACGGGACCTCGCAGCTCGCGTTCGTCGCGGCTGCCGGGCGCTCGCGCGCCGATACCGAGGCGGCGATGGCCTACGTGGGCACGCTCGCCGCCGTCGACCGCGTCCTGGAGCGTGCCGCCTCGCACTCCGCCCGCGAGCTGGAGCGGCTCGGCCTCGACCCGGCCCGGTGGCGCACCGTCCAGCGCCTGCTCTCCGCGCTCGTCTACCAGCGGCCGCTGCGGCGCGACAGGGGCGAGCCGCCACGCACCGGCATCGGCGGCCTGTGGCGCTTCGGGCTGTCCGGCGACCTGCCGGTCGTGCTGCTGGCGCTGCCCGAGCTCCGGGTGGACGACCTGGTCGACCTGGCGCTGGCGGCCCACACCTACGCCCGCGGGCGCGGCCTGCGCTTCGACCTCGTGCTACTGAACGAGCACGACGACTCCTACGACCAGCCGCTGGCCGACCGCATCCGGCGGCTGCTCAGCGCCCGCCACGTCGAGGGCTGGCTCGACCGCGACGGCGGCGTACACGTGGTGCGCGGCCGCACCCTCAGCGACGCCGAGCGCCAGACGCTCTACGCCGCGGCGCGGGTCGTCCTCGAGCCCGGCCGGCCGGTCGACGAGCAGCTCGCCGAGCTCTCAGAGGTGCCCGCGCCGCTGCCGCGCCTGCGCGGCGTGCGCACCGTCGAGCAGCAGGCCGCGGCCGCGCAGCGCGCCGCGGACGGAACGGGCCGCTCGGAGCGGTTCGATCCCGGCCGGCTCGCCTTCTACAACGGCCACGGCGGCTTCGAGCCGGGCGGCGACGCTTACACGCTGCGCGTGACCCCGCGCGAGCCGACGCCGGCGCCGTGGGTGAACGTGCTCGCGAACGAGCGCTTCGGGACCCTCGTGAGCGAGTCCGGCGCCTCCACCACCTGGTGCCTCAACAGCGGCGAGAACCGGCTCACCCCTTGGCCGAACGACCCGCTGCGCGACCCCAGCGGCGAGGCGCTCTACTTGCGCGACGAGGAGACGGCGGCGGTCTGGAGCCCGACGCCCCTGCCGGCGCCGCCCTCAGAGGGCGCCGAGTACCTGGTCACCCACGAGGCCGCCGCCACGACGTTCCGCCACGCCAGCCAAGGGCTCGAGCAGACGCTGCGCGTGCACGTCCCGCCGGACGACACCGTCAAGGTCGTCCAGCTCACGCTGCGCGACGTCACCGGCCGGCCGCGGCGCGTGACCGCGACCTACGCCGTCGACTGGGTGCTCGGGGTCGACCGCGCCGGCTCCGCGCCCTACCTGCGGTGCATGCACGACCGCGAGGCGAACGCCGTGCTGGCGGTGAACCCGTTCCACCTCGAGCACGCCGGCCGCGTGGCGTTCCTCGCCAGCGACCTGCCCGTCCACGGGCTCACCGCCGACCGGCACGAGTTCTACGGCGCCGGCGGGCGCCGGCGCCCGGCCGGCCTGACGCGCATCGGACTCAGCGGCCGCGTCGCCGGCGTGGCCGCGCCGATGACGGCCCTCCAGGTGCACCTCGACGTCCCGCCCGGCGGCGAGGCCTCGGCCGTGTTCGTGCTCGGCCAGGGCGCCGACGAGGCCGAGGCGCTCGCGCTGGCGCGGCGCTACGCGCGGCGGGACGCCGGCCTCGCCGAGGCCAGGGAGCGGTGGGAGCGCGTGCTCGGCCAGCTCCAGGTGCGGACGCCCGACCCGGCGCTGGACCTGCTGGTGAACAGGTGGCTGCTGCACCAGGTGCTGGCCTGCCGCTTCTGGGGCCGCACGGCCACGTACCAGTCGAGCGGGGCGATCGGCTTCCGCGACCAGCTCCAGGACTCGCTGGCCCTGCTGCACGCCGCGCCGCACCTGACGCGGGCCCAGCTCCTGCTGGCGGCGTCGCGGCAGTTCCCCGAGGGCGACGTCCTGCACTGGTGGCACCCGCCCGGCGCCCGCGGCGTGCGCACGCGCATCAGCGACGACCTGGTGTGGCTGCCCTACGTCACAGCCCTCTACGTGGAGGCCACCGGCGACGAGGGCGTGCTCGACGAGGAGGTGCCGTTCCTCGAGGGCGCGCCGCTGGCGGAGGGCGAGCACGAGCGCTACGCCGAGTACCAGACCGGCGGCCTCACCGCGACCCTGCTTGAGCACGGCCTGCGGGCCCTCGACAGGGCCTGCCGCACCGGGCCGCGCGGCCTGCCGCTGATCGGCACCGGCGACTGGAACGACGGCTTCGACCGCGTCGGCGAGGGCGGCCGCGGCGAGAGCGTGTGGCTCGCCTGGTTCCTGGTCGCGACGCTGAGGCGGTTCGCGCCGCTGTGCCGGCTGCGCGGCCTGCACGAGCGCGCGGACGAGCTGGAGGCGCGCGCCGCCGCCTTCGCCGCGGCGGTCGAGGAGCGCGCTTGGGACTGGGACCGCTACGTCAGGGCCTTCTACGACGACGGCTCGCCGCTCGGCGCCAGGGGCCAGCCCGAGTGCGAGATCGACGTGATCGCGCAGGCCTGGGCGTCACTGTCGGGCGCCGCCGACCCGTCACGGGCCAGGCTGGCGATGGACACCGCCGAGGAGCGCCTGGTCGACCACGAGCACCGCATCGTGCGGCTGTTCACGCCGCCCTTCACCGGCCAGGGCGCCGACCCCGGCTACATCGCCGCCTACCCCATGGGCATCCGCGAGAACGGCGGCCAGTACACGCACGGCGCGGTGTGGGCGGCCTGGGCGTTCGCCGAGCTCGGCGACGCCGAGCGCGCCCACAGGCTCTTCCAGTACCTCTCGCCGATGCGCCACGCCGCGACGTCGGAGGAGTGCCGCCGCTACCGCGTCGAGCCGTACGTGGTCGCGGCCGACATCGGCGGGCACCCGCCGCACGAGGGCCGCGGCGGCTGGACATGGTACACGGGCTCCGCGGCGTGGCTGTGGCGCTTCGCCGTCGAGGGCATCCTCGGCCTCAGGCGCCGCGGCGACGCGCTGGTCGTCTCGCCGCGCCTGCCCCGCTCGTGGCCCGGCTTCTCGCTGCGTTACCGCTACGGCGCGAGCGTCTACGAGGTCGAGGTGACGGCCTCGGACGAGACGGACCACGGCGTCGTGGAGCTCGACGGCCGTGAGGTCGCCGGCGACGCCGTGCCGCTGGTCGACGACGGCCGCGTGCACCGGGTCAGGGTCGTGATCGCGCGGGCCGCGGCGCCGGTCGCCTAGGACCGGCCCCGGGCCCGCGCGGGTCACGGCGTCGGGTCCGGGAGGCCCATCTCGGCGCCAACGAGGAAGCCTTCGGAGTCGTTGAAGCCGCCCACCGCGTAGAACACGCCGGAGCCGGGGTCGGCGGCGTGGCCGAAGGTCCGCCGTTCCAAGACGAGCTCGTCGGTGAACGCCCACTCGCCCAAGTCACCCTGCTGGAGGTCGTAGACCTCGACGCTGGGCACCTGGTCCGACCAGACGCCCCCTCCCACGTAGAGGTACCGGCCGTCGGTCCAGGCGCCCGGCCCGCCCCTGCCGACCTGGAGGTCGGGGTAGGCCTCCCAGGCGTCGGCCGCGGTGTCGTACACGAGCACTGTCGCCAGGTCGCCCACGTCGTCGGTACTGCCGCCCAGCACGAACACCTTCTCGCCGACGAGCACGCCCGCCGCGTACCGGAACCCGACCGGGGCAGGCGTGAGCTGCTCCCACCTGTCGCCCGCCGGCCGGGCCGGGTCGTGGCGCCACACGGCCCCGTCCGATACGGCCGCGGGGTCGCGGCCTCCCAGCAGGTAGATCTTGCCCCCCACCGCGGCGCACACGTTCGCGTAGCGGCCCTCGGGCAGCTCGTCGTCGGCGCTAACCGACCACGTACCGGTGGCGAGGTCGAGGACGCGGAAGGTCGTCGCCGCGCCGCCGCCGGGGTAGCCGCCGGGCACGTACGCCTTGTCCCCGATCACCACAGCGCAGGCGTTGGAGACGGGGTCGGGCATGGCGTCGGGGAGCAGTTCCCACGCGCCGGCGGCGGGGTCGTAGACCTGGACGTAGCCGTTGCGGCCTGGGTCGCCCTCGTCCTCGCCGCCGATCACGTAGAGCTTCCCCTCCCAGACGAACGTCGCCGGCCGCGACACCGCTACCGGCAGGTCGGGCATCGCCACCCACGGTCCGCTCACGCGCGCCGTCACCGTCGCCTGGTCCGTGCCGCCGCCGTTCGACAGCGTGTAGGTGAAGGCGTCCTCCCGGGCGTAGGCGACGGCCTCGAAGGTCAGCGCACCGTCCGCTGCCAGGGACACGCTGTTGCCCCTGGCGGTCGTGAACACGGCGTCGACGTTCGCCGCCTCTCCGTCGACCGCGCTCAACCAACCGTCGTTGGGCTCGTCGTTCGCCAGCACGCCCGGCGCCGGCAGGGTGAGCTCTTCACCGATCCTCGCCTCGATGGCGTCGTCGTTCGCCACCGGCGCGGCCGTGCGCGGGCCGCCCGAGGTGCAGGCCGTGGCCACTGCGGCCAGTAGAGCTGCGGCGATGACGGACGAGACGGTACGGCGTGACGACCTCAGCGGAGCCATGCGGTGCCTCCTGAGACCCTTCTGTCCACGTCGCGGCGGCGAGGGACACAGGGGCCCGCACCGCCTCCACCGGCCGGCGTGACCGAGGTCGCGGCCGGGCGGCAGAGGCCGTCAGCTGGAGAGCGCGATGCCGAAGACCATGACGACGTGGCAGGCCCATCCTACCATCACCAGGACGTGCCACAGCTCGTGGAACCCGAAGCCGGGCCCGAAGTTCGGGCGCTTCAGGGCGTAGATCACCGCGCCGACCGTGTAGGCCAGGCCGCCCGCCGCCATCCACGCCATGTTCGCCGGGCCGAGGGCGCGGGCGACGGGCACGATGGCGCCGATCACCATCCACCCCATGAGCAGGTAGAGCGCGGTCGAGAGCCAGCGCGGGGCGTCGATCCAGAGCAGCTTGAAGACGAGGCCGGCCAGGGCCAGCGCCCACACGACGGCCAGCACGGTCCACGCGAGCCGCGGGCTCTCCGGCCGCAGCGCCTGCAGGAGGACCGGCGTGTAGGTGCCCGCGATGAGCGTGAAGATCGCGGCGTGGTCGAAGCGCCTAAGCCACACCTCGCGCCCGGGCTCGACCCACAGCGAGTGCAGCAGCGAGCTGGCCACGAACAGCACGACCGACGTGACGCCGAAGACGACCGACGCGAGACGGTCGATCCAGTCCCCGCGCGTGAGCAGCACGAGCGGGACGGACGCCGCGAGGGCGATGACCGCTCCGGCGATGTGCGTCAGGCCGTTGACGGGCTCGCGGAGGCCCCGCCGCGCGGGGCCGGGCTCCCTACGCAGTGGGGAGTCGCCGCTGGCCAGCTGATGTGCCACGTCCGAGTGTACGCTGGCCCCGTGTCCGACCGCGTGCGGATCGTCAGCCGCGGGTTCGCCGCGGCGCTGGCCGGCGCGGCCCTCGGCCTCGCCGCCGCCCAGGAGGGACCCGCCTTGACCGCCCCGCCCACGCACCTGCTCGTCGTCGACAAGTCGGCGGCCCAGCTCGTCGGGGTCGAGCTGGCGTCGGGGGACGTCGTCTGGCGCGTCGACGTCGGCTCCGGCCCGCACGAGGTGACGGTCGTGCCCGCCGCCTCCTCGTCCACCGGCGCACCGCTCGCGCTGGTGAGCGTCTACGGCGTGCGCGGCGCTCCGGGCTCCGAGGTCGTGGAGGTGGACCTCGCGTCGCTCGAGGTCGACCGCAGGTTCTCGACCAGGCCGCAGACGATGCCCCACGGACTCGCCCACGTGCCCGGGACGTCGACGTTCCTCGTCACCGTCGAGGCCAACGACGCCGTGCTGGCCTTCGACCTCGCCTCGGGCGAGCGCGCGCTCCACCGGACGCGGCAGCGGCTGCCGCACATGGTCGTCGTCGCGCCCGACGGCTCGGCCGCGTTCGCGGCGAACGTCCTCGGCGGCGCCGTGAGCCGGATCGACCTGGTCGGCGGGGAGACGACGTGGGCGCGCGTGGGCGACGGCGCCGAGGGCATCGCCCTCACGCCCGCGGGCGACGAGCTGTGGGTGGGCAGCAACGACGAGCGCGAGGTGCACGTGCTCGACCCCGTCAGCCTCGCGACCCTCGACGTGCTGCCGACCTGCGACGTGCCGATCCGCGTGACGCCCGTCGGCTCGGGCGCCATGGCCGTGACCTGCTACCGAGGCGACGAGGTCAGGCTCTACGACGCCGCCTCCCACGAGCAGCGGGGCGGCTTCGCCCTGCCCGCGGGGTCTCTGCCGGTGGGCACCGTCGCCACGCCCGACGGCACCCGGCTGTACGTGGCCGCCACGGGGAGCGGGGTCGTCTACGAGCTCGACGTGGCGTCCCTGTCGCTGCTGCGGGTCCTGAGCGTCGGGACGGAGCCCGACGGCATGGCGCTCGTCTCCCTGCCGGAAGCGAGGTAGCGGCTGCCGGGGCCGGCCTTCGCCGGGCCGGGAACGAGCGCGCAGCCGCGGCGCCGCCGCGGGCGCGCCCCCGGCCCCAGAAGCGAAGGAACCCCGCCTGAGACGGGGTTCCCGTGTGGAGCCAACGGTCGGATTCGAACCGACGACCTGCCGATTACGAATCGGCTGCTCTACCGCTGAGCTACGTTGGCGCCTGCGCGCCCGCGGGGCGAGGGTCTCTCGCCTCCGCGCGGACCGCCCGGGCGCTCCGGGCAGGTCCGTGTGGTGGCCAGGGGCAGAATCGAACTGCCGACACTGCGATTTTCAGTCGCATGCTCTACCGACTGAGCTACCTGGCCACGTTGAAGACGCAGCGACATAGCGAGCGCTCGGCGCTGCGTCTTCCGGGTGGCTGGCGGAGCCGACGGGATTCGAACCCGCGACCTTCTGCGTGACAGGCAGATATGCTAACCGCTACACTACGGCTCCGAGTTTTCGCTTCGGCATCGCGTTCCCGCTTCGCCGGCAGCGCACGTAAGGATACCCACACGCCAGAGGGACTGTCAACGGCGCCGGACGCCGGGCCGGTCTCAGCCAGCGCCGTCCGGCACGAACGCCATCGCCTCGATCTCGACCAGAACCCCCGGCCGCGCGAAGCCGGGCACGGCGATCACGGTGATCGCCGTCGGGTGCTGGCCCCAGGCCTCGCTCGAGGCGCGGAACCCGGCGTTCACGTCCTGGCCGGCCGCGTAGTAGACGGCCAGGCGGACCACGTGCTCCTGCGACGCCCCCGCCTCGGCCAGGACCGTGAGGACGTTGCGCAGCGCCTGCCTGGTCTGCTCGGCGAGGTCCTCGCCGACGACCTGGCCGTCGGGCCAGACGCCGTTCTGCCCGCCCACGACGACGAGCCTCCCCGGTCCCACGGCGAGCACGCCCTGCGAGAAGGCCGGGTTGCGGTGCATCGAGGCGGGGTTCAGGTGCTCTAAGGCCATGGTCTCCCCCCTAGCCGCCCCTCACCGACTTCTTGAGCTGCCGCAGCGCCCCGAGGTGGTAGGCGGCATGGCCGTAGCTCGCCAACGCACCGTTCGCCTCGCCAAGGTCGCCCCAGTCCTGCTCGGCCGAGGCGTTGGCGAGCAGCTCGTCGCCGCGGCGCCTAAGCTCGGCGCGGAGCTCGTCCCACTCGGCCGGCGTCACCGTCCTCACGGCCCAGCTCTCGTCCCAGCTCCCGCCGGACTCCCCCGCGAAGTGCCTGTTCGCCAGGTCGATCACCCAGCTCAGGTGGTAGGCGTGCGCGGCGAGCGTGGTCCCGTTCACCTCACGCGAGGCCTCCTCGGCGGTCACGTCGGCGAGCGTCCCGTGCACGCCGCCCTCGCGGCCGCCCGTGGTGACCCAGGTGGGCTCGCCTTCCGGCACGCCCTCGAGGAGCTCCCTGTACCTCGCCACGAACGCCTCGCCGAGACCCCTCGTGAGCGCGTCCTGCTCCCTACCACCGGCGGCTCGCGACATGCGTACCTCCCAGCGTGGGAGGCTAGCGGCTGAACCGGACAGGCCCGGGCCGGGTCTACGCGCTGGGCGCGTGCCGCGAGGGGCCCGGCGACGGCCTATGAGGCGCCGCCGCGGCGCTCCGTGGCGGCTTAGCCTCGCCGTGGGCAGAGGGGGCTCAGCGC